>Ga0194120_10000025_pt1 | contig 217715 bp, 175 predicted proteins | sample TA2MahCa65mmetaG_FD_148642 | JGI IMG/M metagenome (GOLD analysis project Ga0194120, IMG submission 148642) | Freshwater microbial communities from Lake Tanganyika, Tanzania - TA2015019 Mahale Deep Cast 65m | ecosystem: Environmental > Aquatic > Freshwater > Lake | place: Tanzania: Lake... | reverse complement strand
CACGTTCGTGGTCACGGAACTGACGGCACGCTTCGGGCCGGTGGGGACCGGGCTGTGGCTGATCGGGTTGCTGGGCGTGGGGGCCCTGGCGGCGATGGACGACTGGCTGCTGTGGGCCCTGGGCTGGATGTGGCGGACGGGTGTGCCGGCGGCGGTGGCGGCGGGGAGCGCGGCGGGCAAGGCCGCGGCGCCCGTCGTCCACAAGGTCGGGCACGCCGCGGGGACCGCCGCGACCGGCACCGCCAAGGCCTCCGGCGGCGCGCTCTCGCGCCTGCTCGCCTCGCTGCGGCGGAGCGGACCGGTCGAGGTCGACCCGCCCCACGCGGCGCCCGCGGCGGTCGAGCCGGCGCAGGTCGTCGAGCGGGCGGTCGCGGAGATCGGCGACGACGAGGAGATCGAGGAGGCCCGCCTGGTCGTGGACGAGGACGAGGAGGAAGAGGAGGAGGTCGTGCGGCTGCCGAGGGGGAGGAAGGTGGCGCTCCCGGAGTCGCGCGGCGGGGACGCCACGCCTCGCTCGGAGGAGGACGAGGACGACCTGCCCGGGGCGCCGCAGGTGTTCGATGCGGATCAGTTGCGCGAGAAGATCGCCAGGCTGCCGATCGTGTTCGGGCAGAAGAACATGCCGGTGGCGACGGACGCGGACCTGGCGGCCCTGCAGCGGGCCTCGGGGATCGACGAGTCGACCTACCAGTTCCCGGCGCTGGATCTGCTGGAGAACCCGGAGGAGAACTTCGGCGAGAAGCTGGAGGAGTTCGTCCGCGAACAGGCGACCGCCCTGGAGGCGGCGCTGCAGCAGTACCGGATCGACGGCGAGGTCGTCGGCATCGAGGCCGGCCCGGTGGTGACGCTGTACGACCTGCGCCTGGCGCCCGGCACGAAGGTGGCGGCGATCAACGCGGTGGAGAGCGACATCGCCCGGGCCCTGCGCGCGATCAACATCCGCGTCGTGCCCAACCAGGCCGGTCGCGACACCGTCGGCATCGAGGTCCCCAACGCCCACAAGGAGAAGGTGCGCCTCAAGGAGCTGATGAGCAACCCGGAGCGGTACGCGACGATGAAGCTGCCGACGTTCCTGGGCAAGGACGCGGCGGGCGAGCCCCTGATCGCCGACCTGACGCGCATGCCGCACATGCTCATCGCGGGCACGACCGGCTCGGGCAAGAGCGTGTGCATGAACACGATCATCACGGGGTTCCTGTACACCAAGAAGCCCACCGAGCTGCGCATGGTGCTCGTCGACCCCAAGATGGTCGAGATGGGCCAGTTCAAGGACATCCCGCACCTGATGTGCCCGGTGGTGACGGAGATGGGCAAGGCGGCGGCGATCCTGGAGTGGGCCTGCGGGAAGATGGACGAGCGGTACGAGCTGCTGGCCGAGGCCGGCTGCCGCGACATCGCGGCGTACAACGAGCTGGGGTGGGACGAGCTCAAGGAGCGCCTGCGCCCCAGCACGCCCGAGGAGGAGGACCGCGTCCCCAAGAAGCTGCCCTACATGGTCTTCATCATCGACGAGCTGGCGGACCTGATGATGACCAACAAGGAGGTGGAGGGCTCGATCATCCGCATCGCGCAGAAGGCCCGGGCGGTGGGCATCCACCTGATCCTGGCCACCCAGCGCCCGCAGGCCAACGTGGTGACGGGGCTGATCAAGGGCAACATGCCCTGCCGCGTCTGCTTCAAGGTGAACAGCGGCATCGACAGCCGCATCGTCATGGACCAGAAGGGGGGCGAGCTGCTGCTGGGGCAGGGCGACATGCTCTTCCTGTCGCCCAGCTCGCACAAGCTCAGCCGGGCCCAGGGCACGCTTGTGGACGACAGCGAGATCCGGCGCGTCGTCCGCTTCCTCCGCGACAGGCACAGCGGGGGGCCGGCCTTCGACCGCACGCTGCTCACGCTCCGCAAGCCGGGCGAGGACGCGGCCCCGATGGCCGACAGCGCCAACAACTCCGGGGCGGCGCTCGCGGCGGCCCAGGAGGACCCGCTCTTCGAACGGGCCGTCGAGCTGGTGCTCGAGACACGCCGCGGCTCGGTGTCGCTGCTGCAGCGGCGCCTGGCGATCGGCTACACGCGGGCCTCGCGACTGGTCGACCTCATGGGCATCGCCGGCATCCTGGGCGAGCACAAGGGCTCGGTGGCCCGCGACGTCGTCATCTCGCCCGAGGACTGGGGCGCGATGAAGGAACTGGCCGCCGAGGAGGCCAGGGCCAGGGGGATCGAGTATCCGCGGCAAGTACGCTCGGCGGAGGAGGCCCAGCAGGCCGAGCTGTTCCGGGGCCAGCCCGCGACCTGCGACGTCGCGGCCGCGGGGTCCGAAGGCGACGCGTTCGACGACGAGGGATCGGACGCCGCCCAGGCGCCGTGAAACCCGCCCGCCCCCCAACAACCTCCCCGGGACGCGGGGGATCCGCGCCCGTAGAATCGCGGGCTGGACGTCGGCGGCGATGCCCGCCGGGCGCGCCCGCACGGGCCGCTTTCCGAACCGTTCGCTCGCTGAAAGGAACACACATGGCTGTTGCGGCCCGTCGCTCGATTCGCACCTTCCGTCCGATCGTGTCCGCTGCCGGGCTGGTGATCGTCGTGGGGACGGCCCACGCCAAGCCCCCCGCGGCCCTCGACCTGATCCCGGGCGACGCCGTCGTCGCCGTGGGCATCCGCAACGTCGATGAACTGGTCAACCGCGTGCGGGCGGTGGCCAAGACGGTGGGGATGCAGCAGGACCCGATCGCCGACGGCCCGCTGGGGATGATCCTGGCGATGCCCGGGCTGAACACCGCGGGGTCGGTGGGCGTGGCGATGATGCCCATGCCCGAGGGCGAGGAGCCGGGCGTGGTGATCCTCGTGCCCGTGACGGACTACGCGGCGATGGTCGCCGGGGCCGGCGGCACGATCGACGGCGCCGTCGCGACGCTCGCCATGGGCCCGCAGACGGTGTATTCCAAGGACGTGGGGAGCGGGTACGCCGCGGTGAGCCCGGATCGCCTGGCGCTCACGGGCTTCAAGGGGCAGGCGGGCCAGTTCGAGGCGCACGTCAAGGCGCTGGGCCCGGTGGGCCTGCGGGTCGCGTCGGAATGCCAGGCGGTGGTGATCGCCAACATCCCGGCCCTGTCGCCGCAGATCGATGAGGCGATGTCCGAGATCGAGGACCAGATGCAGATGGCGATGATGCTCAACCCGCAGGCCGCCGCCGCGGGCGGGCAGGTGGCGGTCGTCGAGTCGCTCGTCGACGCCGTGCAGCGCGACGCCCGCGTGGGGGTGATGGGGCTGAACATCGACGAGGGCGGCTCGGTGTCGCTCGACCTGGCGGTGCAGTTCAAGGACGGGTCGGAGTCGGCCACGATGTGCTCCAACGACGGGCGGGCCTCGGGGCTGCTGGCCCGCGTGCCCAGCGTGCCCTTCCTGCTCAGCTTCGCCCTCGACACCTCCTCGTCGGGGATGAAGGACCTGATGCGCCGCGCCGAGAGGGTCGCGAAGGCCGCGGCCCCCGCCGACGGTCAGGGCGGCGGCTCCGTGTTCGACCCCTTCGGGGGCCTGGGCGCCCAGATCGACTCCACCGACGGCTACGCCGTCGTGTGGGGGCAGACCCCCGCGCTCTTCGGCGGGCTCTTCTCCAACAGCGCCGGGTTCCTCAAGAGCAGCAAGCCCGCGCAGCAGTTGGCGGCAGCCCAGGCCGCCATCGAGAAGCTCAACGCCACCAAGGCCGCCGGCACCACCTATTCCACGACCTACACCAAGGGCGCCATCGAGGTCGACGGCGTCAAGGTCGACGAGTGGGGCGTCCAGATGGCCATGGACCCCAACGACCCCATGGGCATGCAGGCCCAGCAGATGCAGTCCATGCTCTTCGGGCCCTCCGGCATGGGCGGCTTCGTCGGGCAGACCCGCGAAGGCCTGGTGTTCACCATGGCCCGGAACACCCCGCTCCTGAAGCAGGCCATCCAGGCCGCCGCCGACGGAAAGGGGCTCGCCGAGCAGGACGCCGTCAAGGCCGTCGCCGCCAAGCTCCCGGCCTCGCGCACCCTCGAGGGCTACGTGGGCATCAAGCCCATCCTCGAGACCGTCGGGCAGGCGATGGCGATGTTCGGCGGCGGCATCGGCGAGATCACGATGCCCGAGCACGTCCCGCCGCTGGGGATCAGCGTCACGACCGACTCGGGCGGCGCGCAGTTCCGCCTGCACGCCCCGGCCGACACCATCAAGGCCGTCGGACAGACGATCCGAGCCCTGACGGGCGAGGATGAGGACGCGGCGCCGGCCAAGCCGGCGGGCGCGCCCCGGTTCTAGGGGCCCGCCCCGGAAGCGCAGCATCCGCGGTCGCCACGCCGACGCGACGGCACGGGGCCCATCCGCCCGCGCGGCGGGGCGGGCCGGCCGCGTGGATCAGGTATACTGGGACCGATCATGGCAATGGCCCGCGTGGGGGCCGCGCCTTCGCTGGGGCGCGGCCCCGACGCGGCCGCCCGCACACCCTGGGGCCTTGGCCCGGAAGGAGACCATCATGGATCGGCGCAAGACGAGGCACGGCGTTCTGATCGCGATCTCCGCCTTCGCATGCACGGGAAGCGCGGCGTTGGCCCAATGGTCGACCATCGCGCCCAACCACGTCGGCAACACCAACACGGGCAGCGTCGGCGTGGGCGTGTCGACCAGCGCCTTCATGTTCGGCAAGCTGTCCGTGCTGGGCGACGGCGCCGGCGCGTCCGCCATCTGGACCCGCAGCCTGGTCACCGGCGGCGCCGGCGTCTACGCCGAGAGCCACCAGACCGGCGGCACCGCCGTCTTCGGCACCGCCGGGCAGAGCACCACGGGCCAGGCCATCGGCGTGTGGGGCATCTCCGCCAGCCCCAACGGCGTGGGCCTCGTGGGGCAGACCTCCTCCCCGACCGGGTTCACCATCGGCGTGTACGGACAGTCCACCAGCGCCAGCGGCTACGCCGCGTACTTCGCCGGCGGCCGCAACTACTTCCAGGGCAACGTCGGCGTCGGCACCACCACCCCCGCCGTCCCCCTCCACGTCATCGGCAACATCAGCACCACCGGCCTGCGCACGGCGTCCACCGCCAGCGCCGTCAACGTCACCGGCGGCGTCTCGGGCAACGCCCCGGGTCTGGGCGTCCAGGGCTCCACCATCGCCGGCGGCGGCGCCACCGGCGCCGTCATCTCCGAGGTCGGCGCCAACACCAACTCCGTCTACGACCACGCCGGCACCGTCGGCGGCGGATTCGCCAACCGCGCCGGCGAGGACGACGCCAGCCTCACCGACCAGCGCGGCGCCACCGTCTCCGGCGGCGTCAGCAACTGGGCCCGCGGCGCCTTCGCCTTCGTCGGCGGCGGCAACACCAACACCGCCGGCGGCCTCTACTCCGCCATCGTCGGCGGCTTCAACAACGCCACCATCCTGGGGCAGGACTACGCCGTCATCATGGGCGGCAACGCCAACACCGCCGGCTCCTTCGCCATGGTCGGCGGCGGGCAGACCAACGCCGCCACCGGACAGTTCTCCGCCATCCCCGGAGGCTCCCTCAACACCGCCGCCGGCGCCAACTCATTCGCCGCCGGGTCCCAGGCCCGCGCCCTCCACGCCCGCGCGTTCGTCTGGAACGGGCACACCCAGCAGGTCGACACCAGCGCCATCGGGCAGTTCGTCGTCAACGCCCCGGGCGGCCTGTTCCTCGGCAGCACCTCCTCGGGCGCCATCGCCATCGGCGCCGGCGACTTCATCGCCACCGGGACCGGCGCCTCGCTGACCACCGGCGGCGTCTGGGCCAACGCCTCCGACGTCGCCCTCAAGGAGAACTTCAGGGCCGTCGACCCCGCCGACGTCCTCGCCCGCCTTGACGCCCTGCCGATCACCCGCTGGAACTACAGGAGCGAGCCCGGGGGCGTCGCCCACATCGGGCCCACCGCCCAGGACTTCCACGCCGCCTTCGGCGTGGGCAACAGCGACCGCACCATCGGTACCGTCGACGCCGCCGGCGTCACCATGGCCGCCCTCCAGGGCCTGCACGCCCTCGTCAAGGACAAGCAGCGCGAGATCGACCAGCTCAAGGCCGACCGCGCCGCCCTCGAGGCCCGCCTCGAACGCCTCGAACGCCTCGTCGCCGATCGCTGATCCGACCACGCGCACGATCGCGGGCCCCGGGCCGCTCGGCCCGGGGCTTCTCACGTCCGCACGCCGCCCCTACTTCCTGGCCTTCCTGCCCGCGGGCGGCGCCGCGACCCGCGGCGGGGCGGGCACCATCGCGTCCACCGCCCCGGCGAAGGCAAAGTCCTTCTCCGTGATCCCCCCCGCGTCGTGCGTGCTCAGCGTCAGCGTCACCTTGTCGAACCGGATCAGGATGTCCGGGTGGTGCTGCGCGCGCTCCGCCTCCGCCGCGACCGTGCGGACGAACTCCATGGCCGCCACAAACCCGGCGAACTGGAACGTCCGCTGGATGGCGCCGTTGAGCTCCGACCACTCCGGGACCTTCGCCAGCCGCGATTCCACCGCCGACTCGGACAGCTTTTCCATGCGCCCTCCGCGCGGACACCGGGGCCCCGCGGGCCGATCCGCGGCCCGCTCTGAGCCGGGAGTGTACCGTCCCGCTCGAAGGCGATCAGCATGCCCCCCGGACCGTCCCCACACGCCACGCGCCTGGCTCCCTCCCCCACCGGCGCCCTCCACCTCGGAAACGCCCGCACCTTCCTCGTCAACTGGGCCCTGGCCCGCGCCCGCGGCTGGCGCATCGTCCTCCGGATCGAGGACCTCGACGGCCCGCGCATCAGGCCCGGCGCGGCGGAGGCCGCCATCGACGCCCTCCAGTGGCTGGGCCTCGACTGGGACGAGGGCCCCCACTACCAGTCCGCCGACCTCTCCCCCTACCGGGAGGCGATGGAGCGGCTGGCCCGGCGCGGTTCGGTGTACCCCTCCGCGCTCTCCCGCGCCGACGTCGAGGCCGCCGGCTCGGCCCCCCAGGAGGGCTCCGGCGAGGTCGTCTTCCCCGCGTCGTTCCGCCCGCCCGACGCCGGCACGCCCCGCTCCTTCGACGACCACGCAACCCCCTGGCGATTCCTCACGCCGGACGCCGAGGTGATCGTGGACGATGCGTTCGCCGGCGAAAGGCGCGTGCGCCCCGCCGGCGACATCGGCGACTTCATCGTCTGGACCCGGCACGGGCAGCCCGCCTATCAGCTCGCCGTCGTCGTCGACGACCACCGCCAGGGCGTCACGCAGGTCGTCCGCGGCGACGACCTGATCAGCTCAGCCGGTCGCCAGCTCCTTCTCTACCGGGCCCTGAGCCTCGTCCCGGAACCGACCTACACGCACCTGCCCCTGGTGCGGGGCGCCGACGGGCGCCGCCTGGCCAAGCGCCACGGCGACACGCGCCTCGACACCTACCGCGCCGCCGGCATCGACCCCCGCCGCGTCGTCAGGCTCCTGGCCCACTGGTGCGGCCTCACCGGCACGCCTCCGCTCCTGAGCGCGGCGGAGTTCCGCGATCGCCTCGACCTTCGTACCATCCCGCGCGAACCCGTCATGTTCACCCCCGAGGACGACGCATGGCTGAAAGACCGTTCCGACCGCCCGCCGCCAAGCCGAAGAGCACGAGGCTGAGGGCCTTCATGCTCGTCTCCGTCGTGCTCATGGGGGCCGCCGCGTTCCTCGTCGGCAGCGGGCTGGTGTTCGGGCCCGAGTCGGGCACGTCCGCGACCAAGGGCCTGACCGGCGACACCACGACGATCTCGATCAGCGGCCGCAAGTTCAGGCTCGAACTCGCGCTGACCCACGAGAAGCGCTTCAAGGGCCTCTCCGGCCGCGACACCATCCCGGCCGACGGCGGGATGCTCTTCGTCTTCTCCAGGCCCGTGGTGACGGCGTTCGTGATGCGCGACTGTCCCGTCCCCATTGACGTCATCTACCTCGACAAGTCGGGGCGGATTACCGCGATGCACCAGATGCAGCCCGACGCGCCCCGGGCCGCGCACGAGCAGAACCGTTCCGCGCCGACCCCCAGCGCCCCCGCCTGGGAGTGGGTCAACGACGCCTACGAGTCCCGCCTGACCAAGCACCCCTCCCGATACGCGATCCAGTTCGCCATCGAGCTCAGGGGCGGCACGCTGCCCTCCCTGGGGCTCAAGGAAGGCGACAAGATCGAGTTCGATTACCAGTCCCTCATCTCGCGGGCAGAGTGAGAAAACCGCCGTCGGCGCGCGAATCGACGAGGGGCGCTGGCCGATGCAAGCCGGTCCGACACGCCCCCGCGCATGATCGGACCTGCCCGGAGCCCGCATGCGCCAGCCCAAGATCACCGTGGTCGCCCCTCGGGGCCAGAGCCGGGACGGCGTCGAACGCGCCCTGGAGCGGTGGCCCTGCGGCGCTCCCCCGATCGTGGGATGGACCACGCCGGACGATCTCGCCGCCGCTCCCCAAGGCGCCCGCCCCGACCTGGGCGTGCTCCTGATCCTGTGCGGGCCGGTCGGGCGCGAGCCGGTCGAGCGCGTCCTGGAGCTTGCGGACCGGGCCGGCGCGCCCGTGCTCGTCCTCCGGGGGCCCAACTGCACCGCGCCCGCCCACATGCCTCCTTCCGCGATCGCCCTCCCCTTCGGGTCGGACCCCGCCCTGGTGTGCGGCGTGCTCGCCGGGCTGGTCGCGCAGGCGGGCGCCACCGACGAGGCGCGGGCCGAGCTCGCCGCCATGCACTCCGCCCAGCGGAGCGCCAGGAACGAACTGGACCGGCTGCACGAGGAGCTCCAGACCGCCTCGCGCGTCCAGGCCGAGTTCATGCCCAAGTCGCTCCCCGCCATGGACGGGCTCGACCTGAGCGTGCTCTTCCGTCCCTGCGGGTACGTCTCGGGCGACGTGTACGACGTGCGGGCTCTCGACGAGCGCCGCGTCGGGGTCTTTCTCGCCGACGCCATGGGCCACGGCGTGCCCGCGGCCCTCATGACCCTCGCCCTGTGCCGGCTGCTCCCGACCCGGGAGTCGACGCCCGCCGGCGCGCGCCTGCTCGAGCCCGCCGAGGCCATGGCCCGCCTCAACGCCGCCCTGGCCGAGCACGCCACCACCACGAGCAACTTCGCCACCGCCGTCTACGCCCTCATCGACGTCCCCACGCGGCGCGTGACCGTGTGCGGGGCCGGGCACCCGCCCCCGCTCCGCATCTCCGCCTCGCGGCGCTGCGCCTTCGAGACCCAGGGCCCGGTGCTGGGCGTGTTCGACGACGCCGAGTTCGACCAGGTCGAGTTCCCGCTCGCGCCGGGCGACGCCCTCGTGCTCCACACCGACGGGCTCGAGCTGGCGTTCCCCGCCTCCGACGACGCCCTGCGCCGACCGACCGACAACTACCTGGCCCGCCTCGACGCCCTGGTGCGCGAATGGTCCCGGGGCACCGCGCCCCTGGGCGAACTCACCTCCATGCTCGCGGGCGCCATCGACGAGCAGGCCGGGTCGCTCCGCCAGGGCGACGACGTGACGGCCCTGGTGATCGCGCCGCGCGCCGCCGTCGCCTCCGAGGCCGCCTAGCCCGGATTGCTCATTCCTGAGCGGAGATCAACGGCCTCCGCGTGCGTAAAGGGCTGTGTCACGGGTCTTTTCCGCGAGCACGGAGGCCGCTGATGTCCGCGCAGACCGCGCCGCGGACCGAGCAGCTGCACTTGGACTTCATGCCCGACCGCGACCCGGTGCTCAGGCCGGGCGCCGCGATGCTCACGAGCGACGCCGGCATCGGCTCCCCCGCGATGGACGAGCTGTGCGAGAAGGACGGACACACCTGCACCTTCGGCCTGGGCACCAGCTCCAGGCTCAAGGGATGGGCCCACCCCCTGCTGCGCCGGGCCGAGAAGCGCTACGGGGAGACCGGCGAGCCTTCGCGGCTCTTCGCCTTCCGGCGCTCCCGCGCCAAGACCGGCGGCGCACCGTGATCGCCGAGGGCGAGTGTTCCGGGGAGGGGACCAACCTCCGCTTCGTGGTCACCAGCCCGCCGGTGAAGAACGCCCGGCGCGCGGCCAACCCCGGGACCACAACGGGGAAGGGGAAGGTCCGCGCTCATCAACGCCCCGACACTCCCCCGCCTCACCCCCCTCGACGCCCCTTCGGCTACGCTGTGCGCGTGCCCGCCGGGAGCCCCTTCACGGTCCTCGCCTGCGTCGGTCGCCCCCGCGAGTGGCGCCACGCCCTGGAGGGGTTCAACCCCAACCACGCCGTCAGCCTGAAGGTCAGCGTCGGGTCCGAGGTGTCCAGGGCCACCATGCTCGGGCGGACGGTGGTGGTCAAGGTGCGGATGGCGTGCGGGGCGGTCGAGCGGATGAAGCGGGCCTGCCGGGCATCGCGCGGGTGGCGGCAGTGGCGGGGCGTGCCGCTGGTGACCAGGGCGGGGGCGCGGTCGCCCGCGTGCCTCGTCCTGGCCGTCGAACACACCGAGGGCGGCACTCGCGAGTGGCTGGTGATGGACGCGGCCCAGGGGCGCTCGCTCCTGGAGCACCTGGCCGACATCCACGCGGGCAGGGGCGTCGCGGGCGTGCGGGCCCAGCACGACCTGGCCCGGGCCATGGCGTGGCTGCTCGCGAAGCTGGACCGGGCGGGCCTCTTCAACCGCGACCACAAGCCCTCGAACATCATCGTGACCAGCCTGGGCAAGGGCGGCTCGCCGCCGACCTTCGCCCTGATCGACACGGTCGCGATCCGGCGCGGCCGGAAGGCCGACCGCATGCTGCACGCCTTGTTCGTGGAGCCCCTGGGCGTGGGCGTGCCGCCACGCCGATCGCTGGCCATGAGGGTGATCCACGAACTGGTTCGGCTGGAGCGGCCCGGCGCGTCGGCGACCGAGCAGCGGGCCCGCCGGCACGGGCTGTGGGTCGAGGTCTCCAAGGCCATCGAGCGCCACGGCGACCCCAGGCCCCGGGACAACCCGCTGGGGTGAGAGGCGCGGGCGCGGCGCTTGCGCTATGCTGCCCACCTGCCGCCATGAAGACCGCCACACGACCCAGGCCTGACAAGTGCCCGCCGACGCACGCCCGGCACCCCCCACTCATCCTCGGGGGCGGCGAGCGCCCCCGCGCGGAGGTCCGCATCGGCGACTGCCGGGGCGAGCTCCGCGACTGGATGCCGTCGATCGAGGGGCGCGTGGACCTGGTCTTCGCCGACCCGCCCTTCAACTGGAACCGGGCCTACGACCGCTGGCACGACGACCTGCCCGAGCGCGAGTACCTCGACTTCACCTTCGATTGGCTTGACCTGTGCGTGCGGGCCCTGCGCCCGGGCGGGGCGCTGTGGGTGAACATCCCGGACGACTGGGCCGCCGAGATCGTGGCGTACCTCAAGGGGCGGTTCCACGAGCGCCGCCCGCCGGCGATGATGGCGATGGCCAACTGGTGCATCTGGCACTACCGCTTCGGGCAGAACACCAAGGTCCGGTTCATCAACAGCAAGGTGCACGCGCTGTACTTCATCAAGGCGGGGGGGCGGCACACGTGGAACGCCGCGCCCGTCCTGGAGCTGTCGGACCGGGCCGCGATCTACTTCGACCCGCGCACCGAGAGCAAGAAGGACGGCATGCCGCCCCGCATGCGCGTGCCCATGGACGTGTGGTACGGGCAGTACTGGGGTCGCATCCAGGGCAACAACAAGGAACGCCGCAGCGACCACGACAACCAGCTCCCCGAGGTCTATCTCGAGCGGGTCGTGCTGGCCTGCTCCGACGCGGGGGGGCTGGTGCTCGACCCGTTCCTGGGCTCGGGAACGACGGGCGTGGTCGCCCACGCGCTCGGGCGCCGCTTCATCGGCGTCGAGTTCAGCCCGGAGAACGCCGAGCGCGCGTTCGATCGCATCCGCGCGGGCCCGACCCGCCCGCTGGGCGCGCGCGGGGCTGTCTCCACCGCGATCTTCGGCCCCCGCCGCAGGGGCTCGCGCAAGCCCCGCGCGTAGCCGCCTACTCGCGACCGCGGGTCATCTGGAGCTGCTCGTGGAAGCGGATGGTGTCCCAGAGGATGGCGACGTCGGCGCTGTTGGCCACGCCGTCGCGGTTGATGTCGCGCGGGTTGGCGTGCCAGGCGTGGACGTCCTCGACGTCGACGATGCCGTCGCCGTCGATGTCCTCGCCGGAGCGCACCACCCGGGCCAGCGGGTCGCCGAGCACGATCTGCTGCCAGGAGAGGACGGGCAGGCAGGCGTAGGCGGCCTCGCCCCAGGTCACGTTGCCCAGCAGGAAGTTGCGCACGAGGATGAGGTTGTCCGGCAGCGAGAGCGTGAACGGCTCCCAGACCATGCCGATCGCGAAGGTGCCCCCCGCGGCGATGAAGTCGGCGGCCTGCTCCTGCGGCACCCCGCCCCCGCCCGTCCACCCCCCCTGACCGCCCAAGTCGCGCCCGTTGTAGCTCTCGATGGTGTTGAAGATGGCGCCGGGGGCGTAGTTGAAGCTGTCGGCGTAGACGCCGCCCCCGCTGGCCCCCCCCGTGGTCAGAGGCAGCCCGCTGTGGTTTGACCCGTACGTCGCCAGCAGGACGACCGGCATGGTCACCAGCCGCACCGTGCCCTGCCAGGCCAGGCGCGGCCCGACGAAGAACTGGCCGCCCCCCGCGTCCTTGTTGTAGAAGACGTTGGCGGGGTTGAAGCGCTTGTCCGTCACCGTCAGGCGGTCGCGGGTCTGCTCGAAGTCGTCGCCGAAGCGCGTGACGGTGGGGTCGGTGTTGTCGAACTCGCCGTTGGGAACGGCGTCGGCGATGCCGTTGCTGTTGGACTCGTCGAGGATGAACGCGACGTTGTCGACGTCGACGCGGAGGTTCTGGGCGCGGTCGATCATGCCCCGCACGTCCGCGACGGTGCGCCCGTCCAGGCGGCAGACCAGGTAGATGTCGCCCTGCGTCAGGCGGTTCTCGACCGGCGCCGCCGGGTCCGACTGCCAGATCTGCCCCAGCCCCGAGGCCACGACGAAGTTCTTGGGCCCGCGGATGTTCCGCGTGGTGAACAGCCCGATCGGTCGTGGCGCGCGCCAATAGGGGTTGATGATGCACCCGTTGTGCAGCCGCGAGCCCTGCACCACCCGCTGGTCCAGGTCCAGCCACAGGAGCGAGAGCTCGGAGTCGACGCTGCAACTGGTGGCGTCGCCCGCGCCGAACTCGTTGGCCTGGCCCGAGGGGCTGTCGCCGACGTTGGGGTTGTTGGTGTCCTGCACGCGGTGGGGCAGGCCCTTGGTCAGCACGATGCAGCGGACGGTCTGCGCGAGGTTGTTGGCGTCCATGTGCGCGCGCAGGGGGTTGCGCACGCGGTCGATGAAGGCCTGGTAGGAAACGGTCCCGGGGTTGGTCTGGGCGGCCCCGCTCGACGCCAGGTCGAACACCCTGACCCCGCGGCGCACGCCCGCCAGCCCGCCCTGCCCGCCCGGCACCACGTGGCTGCCCGCGTAGTACTCGGCGACCGCGCGCGAGTCGGCGACCCGGCTGTCATACACCACCAGCACCTCGCCCGGCAGGAGCTGCGCGCCGCCCACGCCCGCGAAGCACCCCACAGCCATCGCCGCCCACGCCGCCCGGCTTCTCATGAATCCTCCGCCTCCCCGCAAGTCTAGCGGCAACCGTCCCAGACCCGACCGCTCTTTCGACTCTCATGGTCGGCTGGTTCGCCCCCGCTCCGCACCCCGGGAGACCGGGAAGCCCTCGCCCCGGACAAACGCCCAAGCCCGAGAATCGGCGGGCCGAGGCTGACCGCCCCGGCACCGGAGGGACCCCGCCGAAATCGGGCATTGCGGATGAAAAGATCGATTATACTGGCGGCATGGTGGGATCCGGGGCACGTCGGCTCGTCGCGTGGGCGGCGGTGGTCGCCGCGGCGGCGTCGCCAAGCGCGGCCCAGTGCGCGCCCGAGTGGCGGCCCGGCGTCGGCACGCCCGGCACCAACGGCGCCGTCCGCGCCACCACGCTGTGGGATCCCGACGGCGCCGGACCCAGGCCCCCGCTCCTGGTCGCGGGCGGGGAGTTCACCACGGTGGGCGGCGTGGGCGCGGCCCGCATCGCCGCCTTCGACTTCGAGACCGAGGCATGGTCGCCCCTGGGCGACGGGCTGAGCGGCGCGGTCTACGCCCTGGTGGTGCTGCCCAGCGGCGACCTGGTCGCGGGCGGCGAGTTCCTCACCGCCGGGGGACTGGCCGTCAACTCCATCGCGCGCTGGGACGGCTCGGCGTGGCACGCGCTGGGCCCGGGGACCGACGGCGTGGTGTACGCCCTGGCGACCACGCGCGACGGCGATCTGATCGCGGGCGGGTGGTTCCTCACGGCGGGAGGCGCCACCGTGCAATCGGTGGCCCTGTGGGACGGGACGCAATGGTCGGGCCTCGCCGGTGGGGTGGAAGGGGGCGTGCTGGCGCTGTGCGCCCAGCCCGACGGCGGCGTGGTCGCCGGCGGCTGGTTCTGGAGGGCGGGCGGCGTCAACGCCAGCGGCGTCGCGCGGTGGAACGGGGGCTCGTGGCAGCCCCTGGGCCTGGGTGTCGGAGGCTGGGCCCACGCGCTCGCCTCGATGCCCAACGGCGACGTGGTCGCGGCGGGCGATTTCGGCTTCGCGGGAGGGGTGTCGGCCGAGCGCATCGCCCGCTGGAACGGGTCGGCGTGGAGCCCGCTGGGCGCCGGGATGAACGCGGACGTGCGCACCCTCGCCGTGCTCGACGACGGCGACCTGGTCGCCGGGGGCTGGTTCTCCACCGCGGGGGGCGTGCCCGCGAGCACGATCGCCCGGTGGGACGGCACGGCGTGGTCGGCGCTGGGCGAGGGAACAACGGGCGACGTGCGCGCGCTGACGCCGATCGCCGGCGGCGGTCTGGTCGCCGGGGGGAACTTCCTCGGCGCCGGCGGCGTGGGGGTCAACCACGTCGCGCGGTGGGGCGGGGGCTCGTGGTCGGCCCTGGGCAGGGGTTTCAACGAGCGGGTCCTGGCGCTCCTGACGCTCCGCGACGGGGACGTGCTCGCGGGCGGCGCCTTCACGAGCGCCGGGGGCGTCAACGCCGGGCGAATCGCCCGCTGGACCGGCTCGGCGTGGGCCGCCCCGGGCAGGGGGATGAACGGCACGGTGCTCGCGCTGGCGGAATCGCCGACGGGCGAGATCATCGCCGGCGGGGACTTCACCGCCGCCGACGACGCCGGGGCCAACCGCGTGGCGCTCTGGAAGGGCGCCTCGTGGCAGCCGATGGGGCCCGGCGTGAACGGGCGCGTGTTCGCCGCGGCGACGCTCCCCGGCGGGGGCGTGGTCATCGGCGGCGAGTTCACGCTCGCCGGGGCGACGCCCGTCCGGAGGATCGCGCGCTGGGACGGCGCCTCATGGTCCGCGATGGGGGCGGGAATGGACGCGCCGGTGTACGCGCTGGCGGTGCTCGCCGACGGCTCGCTGGTCGCGGGCGGGGACTTCGTCAATGCGGGCGGCGTGCCGACGGGGCGGATCGCCAGGTGGGACGGCGCCGAGTGGTCGCCGCTGGGGTCGGGGATGGACGCCTGGGTCGGGGCCCTGGTCGCCCTTCCCACGGGAGGGCTCGTCGCGGGAGGGGCCTTCACCAGCGCCGGCGGGGTCGGAGTGGGGCGCGTGGCCCGTTGGGAGGGCTCGGCGTGGACGGCGCTGGGCATCGGGTTCGATCGCCCGGTCTACGCGCTGGTGGCATTGCCCGCGGGCGGGCTGGCCGCGGGCGGGTGGTTCACGCTCGCCGACGGCGCCGGCGCGGCGCGCGTCGCCGCCTGGGACGGCGTGCGCTGGAACGGGCTCGGGACGGGATTGGATCGACCGGCGTACGCGCTCGCCGCCCGCGCCGATGGAGAGCTGTTCGTCGGCGGCGAGTTCACCTCCGCGGGCGGGCACCTCTCGCCCAACCTGGCCCGCCGGGCCTGCCCGCCCTGCCTGGCCGACTGGAACACCGACGGCGTCGTCGACTTCAACGACCTGCTCGCGTTCCTCACCGACTTCAACGGGCAGCGTCCCCGCGCCGACCTCAACGGCGACGGGTCCGTCGATTTCAACGACTTCCTCGCCTTCCTGAACCTCTACACCGCCGGCTGCTGAACCGTCAGCGCACGATGACGAACCGGGTCAGGGCGGGCTGGCGGGACAGGTTGCCCGCGACGTCGCGTTCATAGACGCGGAGCGAGTGCACCGAGCCGATCCGCAGGGGCACGGACGGGCGCAGGGTGTAGGCGCCGTCGCCCGCCGCGATCGCCGTCGCCAGGAGGCGCGAACCCAGGCGCAACTGCACCTGGTGGCCCGGCGTGGCCCGCCCCTCGAAGGTGGGCTGTTGCGCGCGCGTCGCGGGCAGGCCGGGGAGCGGCGAGGGGGCCAGCTCCGCGGCGACGATCGTCGGCGGGACCGGCGTGACCGGCCTGGTGTAGTCCACCCGGACCGACGTCACGGGGCTGGCCTGCGAGGGACCGATGATGTTGATCGCGTACACGGCGAAGCGGTGCTCGCCCTCGGGCAGGTTGAAGACGTCGAAACGGTACTCGCCCCGGGTGTTCGCGAAGGCGCGGTGGCGCGTCTCCACGCCGTCGATGAACACGCGCACCTGGGCCCTGGCCTCCGCCGTCCCCACCAGTCGCAGGCGGCGCGACGACGTGACCCCGTCCGTGGACGAAAGGCCCAGGTCGGTGGTGTGGTGGAGCGTCGGGGCCGCGGGGGTCGGCGGCGGCGTGGTCGGGCGCGGGGGCTGCCCGGGCGGGGGCGGGGTGACGGCGGGCGTGAGCAGCACGGCCCGCTCGGGGCCCACGCCGTTCTGGCGCGCCGAGGCGACGATGCGACCGTCATTGGCGATGTCCGTTGCCGACACGATCCGCCAGGCGCCGGACGCGGGCGCAAGCAGCCCGTTCAGGTCGTACATCCGACCCGCGTCGATGATGAACCCGCGGGCCTGCGACACGTCGGCGTAGTCGGGAGCGCCGCTCGGGTCGCCCGCGATCGGCTTGACGTACCGCACCGTGCCCACGGCTCGCCCCTGGCTGTTGATCCGGTAGGGCTTGACGACGGGGAGCGTGTAGTACCCGGCGGGGGGCGTCCACGCGAGGCTCGCCACCACCGCCGGCACGTTGTTGGTCCACACCACCGCCCGCCAGTCGCGCACCGCGTGGTTGGTCGGCGCCAGGACGCGACCGACCACGCGCCCATCGTCGCTGATGCCCTCGGCGATGGCGGCGAGGCCGCCCGAGGGGATCGGGAGGGGCGTCAATCCGGCGCTGCCGGCGCGGAAGGGGCGGAGCGGGATCGCCGGGTCCGTCGCGCCCCCCACCACCACGCCCGCGGCGTTGATGCCGGTCACCTGCACGCCGCGCGACCCGCCGTTGGGCCCGAACGCGGGGATCGTCAGCAACTGGGCCGGGGGGCCCGCGACGCCCACGCGGTTGATCGCGGTCAGGTCGCCGGAGGCCGCGACGTGCCCGGTGTCGTTGAGCCCGGCGACGTCGACGTCGACCAGGCCGGTGATCGCGATGGCGCTCCCCGAGGCCGGGAAGATCGCGCCCACCCGCCCCGCGCCGATCCGCCACGAGGCCGCCACCGCGCCCGAGCTGTTCACGAAGATGTTGAGCCCGGCGTCGCCCTGGACGCTGGTCAGGTCGGCGTCGACGCCCGAGACCAGCACCTGCACCTGCCCCTCGGGGGAGCGCCGCCAGATCGCCGGCCCGATCGCGGTGAGGGCCCACCCGGCCGTCCACCCGTTGAACGCCAGCGACGTCGCGCCGCTGGCGACAAACGACGCCTCGCCGATGGAAACCACGTCGTACCTGGGGGGAGCCGCGGCGGCCGCGCCGCACGCGAGGATCAACCCCAGGGATGCCAGCCGCGCCGCGTTGGACCGGTTCATGTCGGGGCTCCGGGGCCGCTCAGCATCGGCCCGATTCCGCGTGAGGGTATCATCGCGCCGGGTCCAAGACCGCCCGGCCGGACGCCGTACCGCGGGGGACGGGTTTGACAGCGGGGTCCCTCGGCGCGGACGATGGGGGCATGACCGCCTCGCTGGCCGTGTCGATCGTGTGCAAGGACGCCGTCAAGACCCTCCCCGCCGTGCTGGACAGCGTGCGCGGGATGGGGTCCGTGGTGGCACTCGACTCGGGCTCCAGCGACGGCACGCTGGAACTCCTCGCGTCGGCGCGGGCCGGGGTCGAGCGCGTGCCCTGGGAGGGGTACCTGGCGACCAAGCAGCGGGCGCTCGAGGCGTGCGCCGACGCCGACTGGGTCCTGTGCCTCGACGCCGACGAGCCCGTCGAGCCCGACCTGGCGGCGTCGATCCGGCGGGTGCTGGAGGAGGACCCCGCGGGGGTCGCCGGGTTCGAGGTGAACCGCAAGATCTTCTACCGGGGGCGCTTCCTGGAGCACGCCTGGCAGCCCGAGTGGCGCCTGCGGCTGGTGCGGGGCGCGGACGTGCGCACGGGCGCGTCGAAGTGGACGGGCGTCGACCCGCACCCGTACCTGGGCGTCGCCGGGCGGGTGGAGCGCCTCGCGGGGACGCTGCGGCACGACGCCTTCGAGACGTTCGCGCAGTTCCTGGAGCGGCAGGTGCGCCACGCCCGCGACTCGGCCCGGGCCCTGCACGCCCAGGGGAAGCGCGGGCGGGTGTCGCGCCTGATCTTCTCGCCCCTCTCGGAGTTCCTCAAGCAGGCCGTGGTGCGCGGGGCGTGGCGCGACGGGGCCCCGGGGTGGATGGCGGCGGGCTCGTCGGCCGCCGCGAGCCTGCTCAAGCACGTGATGCTGATCGAGCTCTCGCGGGGCGATGACCGCGGCGGCTGATCGGGGCCCCGAGCTCGACGAAGATCGCGCCGCGACGGGCGTGCCGCGGGGGCCCGAAGGCACGACTGTCGGACAGGGCCCCGACAGCCGTGGGGGAACGATGGCGGGCGGACCGCCTTCGGGCTCATGCCCTACCTCAAGATCCCCACCGCCGACGACGCCCTCGGGAATGACGAGGCCGAGGGCGGGCTCATCCTCCCCTTCTCCATGGCCCTCGGCGACGAGTGGACCCTGGGGGCCATGCTCGACCTGGGCGTGGTCCGCGCGAGCGCCGACGACCGCCACGTGTGGGACCTGGGGCACACCGTCACGGTCTCGCGCGGGCTGTTCGGCGACCTGGGGGGCTTCCTGGAGTACGCCGGGTTCGTGAGCCTCAACGCCGACGGGGATTACCGCGGCTCCCTCGACACGGGGCTCACCTACGCGATCTCGGGGGACGTGCAGCTCGACGCGGGCGTGCGCCTCGGGCTGACGCGGGCCGACGACGACATCGGCGTCTTCGCGGGGATCTCGCTGCGGTACTGAGTCAGAAGGGGCGGGCCGGGACCCCGCGCACGCGCGTGCCGTCGGGCACGTCGCGCACGACCACGGCGCCGGCCCCGACGACGCAGCCGTCGCCCACGGCGATCCCCGGCGCCAGGCGCGCGCCCAGCCCGATCAGCGTGTGCGCCCCGACCCGCACGTTGCCCCCGAGCACCGCCCCCGGCGCCACGTGGGTGTTGGCGCCCACGACGCACTCGTGCTCGACGACCGCCGACGTGTTGATGATGGCGTGAGGGCCCAGCGACGCGGCGGTGTGCACGACCGCCATGGCGCCGACGAACACCCCCGCGGCCACGCGGGCCGACGGGGCAACGGACGCGCGGGGGTGGAGGATGGTGGCGGCGTCGCCCGCGAGGCGATCGGCGAGGCGCGCGCGGATCTGGAGGTTGCCCAGGGCCAGGTGCCAGCGCACGCCGTCGGTCGCCGGGGCTGGGCCGGAGAGAAGCGCGGAGATCGTCCCGCGGCGCGGGAGACCGAACATATTACATACGGATGGCGCATCGGCGTCGTCGTGGACACCGCACAAAACCCAATCAGACAGGAGGGCGGCCTCGGCGACGACAAGGGCGTGCCCTCCGCCGCCGATCAGGAGCAACTGACACGACACTTGGTGCGGATGTTCATTGCCGGGGCTCATTCTGGGCTCCCGCTAGAGTACCTCGAATGGAACGCGTGCGTATCGCCTGCCCGCGGTATTTGAACACCGCGCCCTTGACGGAGGGTCTGGAGAAGCTCGACGGGGTCGAGCTGACGCGGACGGTGCCGTCGCGCATCGGCGAGATGTTGGCGTCCGGACAGGTGGATATCGGTCTGTGTTCGGTAGCGGACGCCGCGACCATGCGCACGCCGCCGGCGCTGCTCCCGGTGGGGGCGATCGGGTGCGACGGCCCGACGCTGACGGTGCGGCTGTTTTCGATGGTCCCGCTTCACGAGGTCCGGCGCGTGCACGCCGATTCGGACAGCCGCACGTCGGTGGTGCTGTGCGGGCTGATGGTGCGGGCGCTGCACGCGGTGAACCCGGTGATGGTGGAGTTCGACGCGCGGGAGCGGGTCGCGGTGGGCGCGGACGGGTGCGTTCGGGAGGCGGAGTTTCCGGAGGCGATGCTGCTGATCGGGGACAAGGTGGTGTCGGACTGCCCGCCGGGCGGTGGCTATCGGCACCAGTTGGACCTGGGCGAGGCGTGGAAGCGGGTGACGGGGCTGCCGTTCGTGTACGCGGTGTGGATGTGCCGGGCGGCGGAGGCGGGGTCGGCGACGGTTCGGACGGTGGCGGCGGTGCTCGACCGGCAGCGCCGGCGGAACGCGATGAGGCTGGGGTGGGTGGCGGATGGGCGTTCGGCGGAGCACCGCTGGCCGACGGGCCTGGCGCGGGAGTACCTGGGCTCGCTGCTGCGGTACGAGGTCGGGCCGCGCGAGCGGTTGGCGGTGGACCGGTTCCTGTCGATGTCGGCGGAGGCCGGGCTCCTGCCCCGGCGCGAGGCGGCGTGGGTCTGAAGGAGGTCGGGGTTGCCCCCACTGGCGGCCATCACGGTTCCCGTGCTCGAGCGTCTGGCCCGCGAGCGGCGGTTCGCGCCCGAGGAGGTCGTGCGCGCGGACCTGGCGCGGATCGAGCACCTGGTGTGGGACCTGGACCCGGCGATCGGGTACCCCGAGGATTGGATCGTGTTCCGGCTGGCGGGACGGCAGGAGGGAATCGATCGCCCGGCCCTGGTCCGGGGCGCGGCGCTGATCGACGAGCTCTCGGCGCTGGCGGAGCGGCTGACCGAGCAGGCGGCGCTGATGGCGCCCGAGGGGGCGATCGACGCGGCGGACCTGTGCGAGCGCTGGAACATCAGCCGCAAGACCCTGGACCGCTTCCGCGGGCGCGGGCTGATCGCTTGGCGCGTGCGGGGCGAGGACGGTCGGCGTCGGCTGGTGTTCCCGGGGGGCGCGGTGTCGTCGTTCGAGTCGCACCGCGGGGAGATGATCGAGCGGGCGGGGCGGTTCAGCCGCATCGAGCCGGAGCTGGAGGCACGGATCGTTCGGCGGGCGGCGCGCTACCACCGGGTGACGGGGTGCTCGCTGAACCAGGCGGCCCAGCGCCTGGCGGAGCGGTTCGGGCGCAGCCACGAGGCGATCCGCAAGCTGCTGCAGCGGCACGAGAAGTCCAGCCCGAGGTTCAACCAGGTGGCGGTGCTGGGGGAGCGTGAGCGGCGGGTGATGTTCCGGGCGTGGCGGCTTGGGGCGGAGCCGTCGCTGCTGGGTCGGCGGTACCGCAAGAGCCGCGGGAGCGTGCTGCGGGCGTTGAGCCTGGAGCGGGCCGACCGCCTGCGCGAGCTGGCCCGCGGGGGCGGGCTGGAGGGCCCGGTGGGTCCGACGTTCGAGATGGAGGACGCGGAGCGCGTGCTGCTGGGTCCGCAGCCGGTGCGTGAGGGGCTGGGCGGGGTCGGCGCGACGGACCTGCTGGCGTTCGTGCTGGCGGCGCGGCGGCGGGCGGTGCCGATGGGCGTGGTGGAGCAGTCGCGGTGCGTGGCGTTCCAGTTCCTCAAGTGGCGGGCGGGGCGGCTCATCGGCGGGCTGCACCCGTACAACCCGTCGTCGGGTGACGTGGACGCGATCGAGACGCTGCTGCGGTGGGCGGCGCGGCTGAAGGCCGAGCTGGTCCGGCAGGAGCTGGGCCTGGCGGTCGAGACGTTCGAGACCGGCATGGGGCGTCGGCTGGACGAGATGGTCGCGTCGGAGTCGGCGGAGCTGGTGCGCGAGATGGTGGACCTGACGGGGCTGGCGGTGGACCAGTTCGATCCGTTCAAGGCGGCCCGCTCGGGGGGGCGGCTGGCGGGGGCGGTGACGATGGGCATCCAGAAGCTGGCGGCGCGCCTGGTGAAGGACCGGCAGGTGGCGCCGGGGGTGCGCGAGGCGGCGCCGCGGGCCATGGCGCGGGTGACGGCGGGGTGGCTGATCGAGGACTGGACGCGCACGGTGTGTCCGTGGCAGGCGTGGCTGGAGCCGGACCGGCGCGTGCGCCTGCACCTGTCGGCGTGCCCCAGGGAGGCGGGCACGGTGCTGCGGGAGCGGATGGGCTGGTCGGACCGGGCCCCGCTCACGATCGACCGGGTGGCGGACGCCCTGGGGATCTCGACGATCGCGGTGGTGAAGCTGGAGCGGCGCGGGATCCAGTCGGCGCTGGCGGCGTCGCGGGGGGAGGCGCCCGCGGGCGGTCGGGCCCTGCGCCGCTGAGCCGGGGGGCGATCGCGAACTACCATGCTGGCTTGACGAGGACGCGGCCCGCGTGCCGATGAGGGATGCCATGACGACTTCGAGCCCGCAGCACATGGAGCAGTTCCAGGCGATCTACCGGCGCGTCAAGGACGAGGTGCACCGGATCATCGTGGGCCAGGACGAGGTGGTGGACCAGATGCTGACGGCGATCTTCTGCCGTGGGCACGCGGTGGTGGTGGGCGTGCCCGGGTTGGCCAAGACGCTGCTGATCTCGACGATCGCGCGGACGCTGTCGCTGTCGTTCTCGCGGGTGCAGTTCACGCCGGACCTGATGCCCGCGGACATCACGGGGACGGAGATGATCCAGGAGGACAAGGCGACGGGTCAGCGATCGCTGCGGTTCGTGCGGGGCCCGATCTTCGCGAACGTGATCCTGGCGGACGAGATCAACCGGACGCCGCCCAAGACGCAGGCGGCGCTGCTGGAGGCGATGCAGGAGCGTCACGTGACGGTGAGCGGGCAGCCGCACGAGCTGCCCAACCCGTTCTTCGTGCTGGCGACGCAGAACCCGATCGAGCAGGAGGGGACGTACCCGCTTCCCGAGGCGCAGCTGGACCGGTTCATGTTCCAGATCCACATCGGGTACCCGACGGAGACGGAGGAGATGGAGATCGTGCGCCGCAGCGCGACCAAGGGGGGCGTGGCGGTGAACAAGGTGCTCAGCGCGGAGGACATCGCGCAGGTGCAGGGGCTGGTGGCGCAGATCCCGGTCGCCGACCACGTGATCCGGTACGCCCTGCGGCTGGTGCGTGCGACGCGCGTCAACGAGCCCCTGGACGCGACGCTGCCCAAGCGCCCGGACATGGTCCGCAACTACGTGGCGTGGGGGGCGGGCCCGCGGGCCAGCGAGTTCCTGATCCTGGCGGCCAAGGCGCGGTCCATCCTGACCGGCTCGCCCATCGTGACGCCCGAGCACGTGCGGGCGGTGGCCAAGCCCGTGCTGCGGCACCGCCTGATGACCAACTTCAACGCCGAGGCGGACCAGGTGAGGCCCGACGCGATCGTGGACTCGATGCTCGCGGAGATCCCCGTGGAGGGCACGGGCGCGGCGGACCGTCGGCTGATGGAGACGGTGGTGCGCTAGCCGCCGGACCCCGGGCATGACGATGGACGCGCCAACCGCCGCCCGCACACCGGAGGGCCGGGGATCGGCCCCGGCCTCCACGGGGATGGCGGCGGCGGCCGATCGCGGGCCCTTCAGCGCCCGGGGCGAGCTGTACGCGGCGACGGCGGCGGGCCTGCTGCTGCTGGCGTGGCTGGTGCTGGACCTCACGGCGGGCGAGGTGCGCTGGCTGGCGTGGGCGAGCCTGTCGATCGGGCTGGTGTACGGGTTGCGGGCGGCGCTCGAGAGCCTTCGCGGACGCCGGGTCGACATCGACGTGCTCATGGTGGTCGGGGCGGGGCTGGCGGCGTACATCGGGCACCCGGAGGATGGGGCGCTGCTCCTGTTCCTGTTCGTGCTCGCCGGTTCGCTGGAGGCGCTGGCGGCGCAGCGGACGAAGCGCGAAATCGAGGCTCTGCACCGCCTGATGCCGACCGACGCGCTGTCGATGGGCCCCGACGGGCGATGGCGACACGTCGCGCCCGAAGCGCTCGCGGAGGGCGACCGGATCAAGATCCTGCCGGGGGAACGGATCCCGACGGACGCGCGGCTGGAGTCGGGCGAGTCGAGCATCGACCAGTCGGCGGTGACGGGCGAGAGCATGCCGCGGCACGTGCGCCCGGGGGACGAGCTCTTCGCGGGGACGATCAACGCCGGGGACGCCATCGAGGCGACGGTGCTGCGTCCGGTGGGGCAGAGCTCGCTGCAGCGGATCCTGGACCTTGTGACGGAGGCCCGCGAGCAGCGCGAGCCGGTGCAGCGCCTGATCGACCGCCTGAGCCAGCCCTACGCGCTGGGGGTGATGGGCACGAGCGCGGCGGTGTTCCTGGCGTGGTGGCTGGTGCTGGGTCAGGCCTGGGAGTCGGCGGCGTACACGGCGATCACCCTGCTCATCGTCGCCAGCCCCTGCGCCCTGATCATCGCGACGCCCACGGCGACGCTGGCGGCGATCGCGCGGGCGGCCCGGGCGGGCGTCCTGTTCAAGGGCGGGATCGCCCTGGACGCCCTGTCGGGGGTCTCGGCGGTGTGCTTCGACAAGACGGGCACGCTCACGATCGGGAGGCCGCGCCTGGGCCAGGTGCACGCCGTGGCCTGGTCGGACGCCGACCGCCTCCTGGCGCTGGCGGCGGGGGTCGAGCAGGAGAGCACGCACCCGATCGCGTCGGCGGTGCGCGAGGCGGCGGTGGCGCGCGGGGTGGCGCCCGCGGCGGTGGAGAGGATCTCGTTGACGCGGGGACGGGGGGTGTCGGGGACGTACCGGGGGTGCCCCGTGCGCCTGGGTTCGTACACGCACGTCGAGGCGCTGGTGCCGATGTGCTTCCGGGCTCGCGTGCGCGAGGTGCTGGAGCGGATCCAGGATCGCGGGCACATCGGGGTGGTGGTGGCGCACGCGTGCCCGTCGGCCGCGGGCGGGGGCGAGGCGGCGGTGCTGATCATGGCCGACGAGGTCAGGCCGGGGGCCCCCACGCTGGTCCACGACCTTCACGCGCTGGGGATCCGCCCGGTGCGGATGCTGACGGGCGACAACCGCACGACGGCGCGGCACGTCGCCGAGGCGCTGGGGATCGACCGCTACGACGCCGAGCTGCTCCCGGAGCACAAGGTCGACGCCGTCCGGGAGATGAAGAAGGACGGCCGGGTGGCGGTGATCGGGGACGGGGTGAACGACGCGCCGGCGCTGGCGGCGGCGGACGTGTCGGTCGCGATCGGGTCGATCGGGTCGGACGCGGCCCTGGAATCGGCGGACATCGTGCTGCTGGCGGACGATCTGGGGATGGTGCCCTGGGCGGTGGGGCTGGCGCGGCGGGCCCGGCGCACCGTTCGGCAGAACATCGCCTTTGCGCTGTCCGTCATCGTCGGCATGGGCGTGGCCACGCTGGTCATGTCGCTGGGGCCGTGGCGGGTCCCCCTGTCGCTGGGCGTCCTGGCTCACGAGGGCGGGACGCTGGTGGTGGTGGCCAACTCGCTGCGGCTGCTCTGGGTGCGGGGCCGGCCGGCGGTCTGCCTGGGCACCGACGGGGCCGCCGACCCCGCGGCGCCGGGGACGCGGTCGTCGCTCGCCCCGGGGCCAACCCCGGTCGGCGACCTATCCTGCTAGTGCGCCAAGCGGGTTCCGGCCGCGGTCGGCGAGAAACCGGGGCTGCCTGGGGCATGCCCGGCGGTCCCAAGGAGTGCTTGATGCTCTCGCAAACCGCAGAATACGCGCTCCGGGCCATGGCGTGCCTGGCGTTGCGTCCGGACGAGCTGGTCGCGACTTCGGTCTTGGCCGAGCAGACCAAGGTGCCGAACGACTACCTCGCCAAGGTGCTCCAGCACCTGTCCAGCGCCGACCTGATCCAGGGGCGGCGCGGGGTGGGCGGCGGGTACCGCCTGGCGCGGCCCGCGACCACGATCAACCTGCTCGACGTCATCAACGCGATCGATGCGATCAAGCGGATCGAGTCCTGCCCTCTGGGCCTGCCCAACCACGGGCCCATGCTCTGCCCGGTGCATCGGAGGCTCGACCAGGCCGCCGCGGCCCTGATCGAGCTCTTCAACGGCGTGACGCTGCACGACCTGATCGCGGACCCGATGTCGAGCAAGCCGCTGTGCGACGCCAAGGCGACGGCCAAGCTCGGGATCGAGGGGACCCTGAGCGACCGCAGGCCGGGCAAGGGTCCGGCGCCCAAGGCCTGATGGACGGGCCGTGCCGCCCCGCGGCGGGCCCGACGCCCGGTCCGGGACCGTTATCAGCGATGCCCCACTTGAGGCGGGCCGAAACAGGCGGGGCCCGGTGCCCGTATCTGTTCCCCGGGGACGCGGCGTAGCGTCCCCGCGTGTTTTTTGAGCCCCGCCCTGCGACCGACGCGGGGGACGTGAGACGGTGCGGAACGAGGGTCCTGACCGCCGTGAGACGCGCCTCGTTGATTCTCGGACTGACGGGCGCGATCGCCTTCGCCGGATCGGCCAGAGCCGACGAGGTCTTGCCGCGCGCCGGCGAGATCCGCCTGGACGGTCGCGTGATCGACACGCGGGTGCGAGACAACCTGCTGACCCGCCCGGGTGCGGTGTTCGAGCCCGGGCGCCGGTATGCCCTGGCGCTGGACGGGCCGATGACGCCCGATCGCCGCGCCGCGCTCGAGGCCGCGGGGGTGCGCCTGCTGGACTACCTTCCGATGTGGGCCTTCGCGGCGGACCTGGGCGGTTCGACCCCCGAGCGGATGGCCGCCCTCGGCTTTGTCACCTGGGTGGGGGGGTACGCCCCTGAGTGGAAGCTCGCGGGCGCGCTCGGGACGACCCCCGCCGTGACGCCGGCCCGGATGGCGCTGGACGCGGCGGGGCTGGTCGCGGCCCAGGTGTGGCTGTTCGAGGGCGACGACGCCGATCCGGTGGTGGATCGGATCTCGCGCCTCGACGGCGTGACGGTGGCGCGCGTGGAGCGGAGCGGCGGGACCGCGTCGGTGCTGATCACCGCACCGCCCGGGGCGTTCGCGGGCCTTGCGGCGATCGAGGGCGTGCGTTTCGTGCACGACCAGCCGCAGTTCACCCCCCGCGACGTCAACGCGCCGTGGGTCGTCCAGAGCAACGCGCAGGGCCAGTTCAGCGTCTGGGACCGGGGCCTGACCGGACGGGGCCAGATCGTGGGGATCATCGATGGCTGGGTGGCGTGGCAGCACTGCGCGTTCATTGACGGCGGGGTCCTGCCCGGGCCGGCGCACCGCAAGATCCTGGCGTACAACACGGCCTTCAACTACGACGCGCACGGGACGTACGTCGCCGCCCTCGCCGTGGGCGACCCGTTGCCCCCCAACCCGCAGTCGACGCGCGGCGTGGCGTTCGGGGCGCGCATGGTGTTCAACACCTGGCCCGAGACCAACGAAGCCAGCGTCTTTGAGCGGTTCCTGCTCCACCACGGCCAGGGCGCCCGGGTGCACAACAACTCGTGGGGCAACGACTTCTCGACGGCGTACGACGGACCCGCCCGCGCCATCGACAACTTCTCGTGGCTCTACGACGAGAGCCTGCTCGTCTTTGCCGTCTCCAACCAGCTGACGATCAAGAATCCGGAGAACGCCAAGAACGCCCTGGCCGTGACGGCGACGGGGAACTGGCCCAGCCAATCGTCGATGTGCTCGGCGGCCGGGGTGCCCGGCCCCGGGCGCGGGCCCACCAGCGACGGGCGGCGCAAGCCCGAGGTCGCGGCCCCGGGGTGCCCCGTGCTCAGCGCGTCGGGGGTGAGCGGGTGCTCGACGTGGACGACGTCGGGGACGTCGGCGGCGGCGCCTCTGGTCTCCGGGGCGGCGGTGCTGGTGCGGCAGTACCTGTTGGAGGGCTGGCACCCGGCGGGCGCGCGGATCGCCGGCAACGCCTTCACGCCCAGCGGCGCCCTGGTCAAGGCCGCGCTCGCCAACGCCTCGCAGGACCTGACCGGCGAGCCCGGCTACCCCAACGACCGCGAGGGGTGGGGCCGCGTGCTCCTCGACGGCGCCATGACCTTCGCGGGCGAGACGCAGCGATCGGCGTTCTTCCAGGCGTTCAACAGCACGCCGCAGGCCCTCACGACCGGGCAGTCGGTGCAGTGGACCGTCGCGGTCACGGACGCGGCGGTGCCGTTTCGGGCCGCGCTGGCGTTCTTCGACGCCCCCGCGGTCGCCGGCGCGAGCTTCGCCCCCGTCAACGACCTCGACCTTCGGGTCACCTCGCCATCGGGGACCGTGTACCGGGGCAACCGATTCTCCGGCGGCGTCTCCGTCCCGGGGGGATCGCGCGATTCGATCAACTCCCTGGAGCTGGTCCTGGTCCCCAGCCCCGCGCTGGGGGACTGGGTGGTGCGCGTCGAGGCGGAGGCGGTCAACGTGGGGCGGCAGGGTTACGGCGTCGCGGTGACCTACGGCGGGCCGCCGGCCTGCCCCGCCGACTACGACGGCAGCGGGACAATCGACTTCAACGACCTGCTCGAGTTCCTCAACCTCTTCAACGCCCAGAGCCCGATGGCCGAGCTGACGGGCGACGGCGTGGTCGATTTCAACGACATGCTGGAGTTTCTCAACCGCTTCAACGCCGGGTGCTGACACTTGCCTCGCGGCGGTGGGCGTGCCAGCATTGTCCGTGCGCATGGGGGTCGAGCGAACCCGGGTGTGGCTGGGCGCGGGCGTCGTGCTCGTCGGCGCGACGTCGGTGCTGCTCATCCTGCTGGCGTCGCTCACGGTGGTCTCGCCGGGCTGGTTCGACCCGCCCGGGCCCGACGACGGCGACGCCCGCCGCATCGCTCAGGCCGTCCAGGGCGTGGTGCTCACCGAGCTGACCGCGGTCCGCGCCACCGACCCGGTGCGCACGCCCGACGACCGGGGGTGGGCCAGCGAGCCCTGGGGGCTCTCGCTCGGGCATGAAGAGGCCAACGCGTGGCTGGCGACGCTGCTGCCGCGCTGGCTGGCGAACCAGGAATGGGGCGGTGCGGCCGAGTCGGTCGAGGTGGCCCAGGTGCGATTCCGGGGGTCCTCGGTGGACCTGGGCGTGCGCGTGCGCAGCGGGGAGACGACGCGCGTCTTGAGCGCGCGCTTCCGCCCGTTCGTCGACAAGGAGGGCGGGCTGTGGATCCCCGCGGAGCGCCTGGCGATCGGACGCCTGCCCATCCCGCTCGACTGGGCCTCGGGGCAGGCCCGGCGGGCCGCGGACCGGTATCTGCCCAGGGGCTCGGCGGGCGACCCCAAGGCCCGAGCCCTGGTCGCGCGGCTCCTGGGCGCCCTTGACGGGCGGACGCCCATCACCGAGGTGCCGGCGATCCGTTTGGAGGACGGTCGGCGCGTGCGGCTGCTGTCGCTTTCGGTGGAGAACGGAACGCTCAAGGCCGTCTTCCGGACGGAGGCAGCGGGGCGGCGCTAGGAGCGCGAGTCGGCAGAACGCGCACCAAGGCGCCGGCGGACGCCGCGGGTGCCACGGGCGAGCCGCCCGGCGGCTCGCCCGTGCCGGCCTCCGGACGGGCGTCGAACAGCCGCACGGGTCATCGGGCGAAGCGCCCGATGACCCGTGGCACCCGGAGCGCTCCGTTCACGGACTTCCGACTCGCGCCACTCGTGGCGCGAGTCGGAAGAACGTGCACCAAGGCGCCGGCGGGCGCTGCGGGTGCCACGGGCGAGCCGCCCGGCGGCTCGCCCGTGCCGGCCTCCGGACGGGCGTCGAACAGCCGCACGGGTCATCGGGCGAAGCGCCCGATGACCCGTGGCACCCGGGGCGCTCCGTCCACGGACTTCCGACTCGCGCCACTGGGAGCGCGCCGCGGCAGCGGTCGCGGTGGCTCCGGCTCCTACACTGACGCCGCCATGCCCTTCCACGCCCAAGGACTTACCGCGAAGCCCTCCGGAAAGGTCAACCCCCACCTCGGGGCCCTCGCGCACGGCGGCGGGCCCGTCCTCACCCGGCGCATCCCGAGCTGGCCCTACGCCGACCCCAAGGGGCGGCACGTCGTCACCCTCGACGAGTACCTCAAGACGGGCGGCTACGAGGGCCTCAAGAAGGCCCTCGCCATGAAGCCCGCCGACCTCGTCGACGAGGTCAAGAAGAGCCAGTTGCGGGGTCGCGGCGGGGCGGGGTTCCCCACCGGGCTGAAGTGGACCTTCCTGCCCAAGGTCGAGGAGGGGAAGGACGCGGGCCCGCGCTACCTGGCCGTCAACGCCGACGAGAGCGAGCCGGGCACCTTCAAGGACCGGCTCCTGATGGACTACGACCCGCACCTGGTGCTCGAGGGCATCGCGATCACGTGCTACGCGTGCCGCCTGAACGTGGCGTACATCTTCATCCGGGGCGAGTATCACCACGAGGCGGAGGTGCTGGAGCGGGCGTTGAAGGAGGCCTACGCGGCGGGCGTCTTCGGCAACGGGGGCAGAGACTCCAGGCACCCGCAACTGGCCCTCTTCGACGCCGGCAGGGACGTCGTCGGCGCCGCCCGCGACTCCAACCCGTCGGGGCAGCGCTTCCACGTGGAGTGCTACGTGCACCGCGGCGCGGGGGCGTATATCTGCGGCGAGGAGACCGCGCTGCTCGAAGCCCTGGAGGGCAAGCGCGGCTGGCCCCGCATCAAGCCCCCCTTCCCCGCCGTCAAGGGCCTCTTCGGCAGGCCCACGATCATCAACAACGTGGAGACCCTGGCGCACGTGCCGAGCATCGTGGAGCACGGGAGCGAGTGGTTCGGCAAGCAGGGCGTCGCCAGCACCGTGGGCGGTCCCCCCTCCTTCGGCACCAAGCTCATGGGCGTCTCCGGGCACGTCCACCGGCCCGGGTGCTTCGAGCTGGAGCTGGGCGTGCCCCTGCGCGTGATCGTCGAGGAGCTCTGCGGCGGGATGCGGGGCGGCAAGAAGTTCAAGGCCGCCATCGTCGGCGGCGTCTCCACGGGCGTCGTCGGGCCCGACCAGTTCGACGCCGAGATGGACTTCGACGTCGGGCGCAAGCACAACGTGCTGGGCCTGGGGACGGCCTGCCCGACGGTCTTCGACGAGGACACGGACATGGTGGGCGTGGCCCGCAACATCGCCCGGTTCTTCAAGCACGAGAGCTGCGGGCAGTGCACCCCCTGCCGCGAGGGCTCCGGGTGGCTCTACCAGCTCATGTCCCGCGTCGAGGAGGGGAACGGGCGGACCAAGGACCTGGACCTGGCCCTGGAGATCGCCACGGGCATGGGCGCGATGCCGGGCACGACCATCTGCGGGCTGGCGGACGGCAACAACTGGGCCATCCGCACCATCATGAACAAGTTCTGGCACGAGTTCGAGCGGCGCGTCCGCCCGACGGCGGTGCCCGTCAAGATGACCATCGGGGCGGCGGCAAGGGTGTAGAGGCTCGCGCCGCCCGAACCGCGGGGCGCGGCACTCCGTACTCCGGAGAATGCGGCGGCTCCAGCGCGACTTCGGCGACGCGGTGTTGATCGCCGGGGCCGCGGTCATCGCCGGCGGTGTCATGGGCACCGGCGCCATCTTCCTCTTCTGCGTCGTGATGCTCGGCGAGCCGGCGCTCTTCGTGCTGGCGTTCGCGCCGCTGATGGCGATCCACGGAGGGCTGCTCGGGCTGGGCTCGCTCGTGTACCTTCTGCCGCTGCTGTGGGGAACGCGACTGGGGCGGTCGCTCCCGCTCGTAATGGGCGTCAGCGTCCCGCTCGGCATCGGGCTGGGCACCCTGCATCCGCTGCTCGGCGCCGCCGTGGCCCTGGGGGCGCAGGTCAGCACGGCCGCGATCGCCCATTCCCGGTGGCGTGTCTGGGTCATACCCCGCGGCGTTCGCTGCCAGCACTGCGGGTACGACTGCCGAGGTCTGCTCAGGAACGTGTGTCCCGAATGCGGGTGCGGCGCACCCGATCTGGAGTTGCTCCATCCGTTCCGGTGCCAGGTCTGCCTCAAGGGGCAGATGGACGAGCGCGGACGCTGCGACTCCTGCGGCGCTCTCGACTTCGATCGAGCGGCTACGCGCTCGGCGGGCTATACGGCCTCCGGTTAGTTCGTGCGTTCTGTCCGTGCCGCGTGGCAGGTCGAGCGGATGTCGGGCGGCGTGATCCGGTTCCAGGCCTCGGCGCCGGCGCGGTCCAGGCCCTCGCTCCCCGTCCGGGCGCCGAACAGCGCGCGATGTTCAAGTGGAGCCCGTATGATCCTCCGGATCGGGCCCTGCTCCCGGCGTCCGGAGAGGCCAATGCGCGAGCAAGCCGCGGATCGGGAATCGTGGGAGAACCATCCCCTGCCCGCCCGGCGGGCGCTGATCAGGCTCGAACGCTCGTATTCGCCCTCGGAATACGCCCGCATCGCCCGGGGCCTGATCCCAAGCCAGATGGAGGACAAGTGGTTCCTCTTCCTGGAGGGCGACGTGCTGCACTGCCACCGCTCGTGGACGGGAGTGTGTGTCTATGAGGTTCGGTTCCGCAAGGAGGGGGAGCGGTTCCACGTGGCCGAGTGCAGTGTCAACCGCGACCCCGACCAATGGGCCTGCACCGACGACGCCGAGGACGCCGGCATCGTCGCCTTCCTGATCGACCGCCTGTTGCTGGGCAAGACGGCCCAGGTCGGGCTGCACGCCGCTTCGGAGGACGGGACGGTGATCAAGGCATGGTCGCTCTTCGGCGCGGCGCGGGCGGCGGACGAGCCCCTCACGCCGTGGGTCCTAACCAGGAGCGGCAATCCGCCGGCGCCCGGCCCGCCCGCGTCGCCCGGTTGATCACGCGATCCCCAGGAAGAGCCCGACGAGCGTGGAGCACACGAGCGTGATCGTCGCGATCGACGCCAGGTTGAGCCAGAACCCGGCCTTGACCATCTCGTGCAGCGAGCGTCGGACGGTCGCGCCCCGCGGCGCACGCGGCAGATCCTCATTCGTGGCGCGCTGGCGGGATCAGCACGGGGCCCCGTAGAGATTCAAGAACGCCAGGTAGTCGTTGAAGTCCACGACGCCGTCTCCGTCGATGTCGGCGCGAGGGTCCTGGGCATTGAAGAGGTTCAGGAACATGAGCAGGTCGTTGAAGTCGACGGCGGCGTCCCCGTTCCAGTCCCCCTGGCACAAGCCGGTGTTGAAGTTCGACGAGGCCCGGGCGTAGCCGCGCCAGTTGCTTGTGCTCACGGTCCAGTCGTATCGGCGATTGAAGAGCAGCGTGTCGGGCGGGATGGTGCTCGGCGGGCCGGCCAGGTCGCGCTCCAGCCAGACGAGCTCGCCGGGCCACGTGCCGATCGGCCCACGATCGAGCACGAAGACCGTGTAGTCGACGGGCGCGACCCCCGGCGACCACTCCAGCGCGATGGGCCCGACCGGCGAGCGAGGCTGGCCGGGCGCGGGGTTGACGGGTTGCGCCGGCGCCGGCGCGGGAGCAACTGCATTCTGAGCGATGTCGTAGCCCATGATGTCGAAGGCCCGAAGGTCCGCGCTCGTGAAGTAGGAGTTGTTCAGCAGCAGGGATTCCCCCAGCTCTTGCCCCGTGTCCATCATGCCGATGTAGTCCGGATCCGCGACGAGATAGTCCCGCCAGTGCGACGCTTGGTAGTCCTCGCCCGTCTGGCTCCCGCTGTCGAGGTCGTACACGTGCGTCGCGCTGTTGAGCGCTGTGGCCGCGATGGCGCCCTCGCCCCGCGTGAGTTGGCGGTGGGCGGTCTGAAACTCCTGGGGATTGATGTCGGGCCCCAGGGCGGTCGCGAAACGGAAGAGATCCCAGTTCGACAGGTGGGGATGGAACTGGGCCGCCAGGCCGGCCTCCGACACGAATCCCATGTGGTGCCCCATCTCATGGATGACGACGCCCTCGAAATCAACCGCGGTTGGGTCGATGGGCGGTGTTCCCACGCGCCCGTCAAGGTCGAAGTCGGCCGCCGCGAAGTTGGAGTTGAACGTCGTAACCATCACGCGCCCGAGGCGGGCGTTGTACCACTTGTTGAGAAGTGGCACCGGGAGCATGAGGCGCGTGGTTGACGCGTTCGGGTTTCCCAGGCGGGCGAAGGAGATCGAGGTGCCGGCGGGGAGGAAGTCGTAGACGAACTCCTCCCACGGGTCGAAGTCGGGCCCGTTCATGGCCGCCTGCATGGCGTCGCGGATTCCGAAGTAGGAACGGTGGTCCCGATCAAGGTACACATTAGCCTCGGCGAGCACGCCCGCCGGCAGCGATTGCCAGGAGAACTCGAAGACAAGCTCAAGACCCTCCAGTGTCAGGAGTTGACGCCAGGTTGCCGCGGCGCGGTCGAGGGCGCGGCGAACGTCCGCCTCGTTCATGCCCGCGGGCGCGCCGGCGTGCGCGTAGGTGTACGTGATCGTGGTCTGCTCGGGGCGGCCGACGGCCCGGACCGGCTCCACGCGTTCGAGCGCCGTATCGACGCAGATGCGCACCGGCATCGAGACGGAATGCGGCAGCGGTCGCGACCAGTCGTCCGGCTGCCACCCCGCGCCGCGGGACAGGAAGCCGTCGTCGATGACCCAGCGACCGTCGGGCATGAGCCAGACTTCGGCGGGGTAGCGCACGGGGTGGTTCGGAGAGCGCGGGTCGTGGAGGAGCTGGAGCCGCAGACCGGGGTCAAACCCGCCCCGCGTGTTGGCCGGTTCGACGGGGATGGAATCCGGGAGGCGATGGCGCACCGCGGCGAGCGGCGCCGGCTCGATGGGGGCCGTGTGCAGTGTCCACTCGCCCGTCGGGCCCACGCTGAGACGGAGGGGAACGGCGCTGACCACGCGCTGGTCATCCGAGTGTGCTCGCGCAGCCATAGCTGCGGTGCCCAAAGCCGTGGCGATGAGGGCACGTCCGACAAGGCATGCTGGAATCATGGCTTTCGCTTCCTGGGTCTGTCGGTTTTACCGATACAACCGTGGAATCTCGCCTTCCAAGGGAATCCTGGGCTTGCCAATTCCTCGGATGGGGACCGTCACGGGGATGCGGACGGGTATGGGCGTGTGTGCCGCGGCCTCCACGGCCTGGGAGGTCATGCTGATGCTGCCGGCGAAGTCGATATCCCAGACGCCCTCGTGGCTGCGCCGGACCTGCTGCGGCACCCTGAGGGAGTAGCCCCCGAGCGTGCCCCTGTGACGCACATGAAACGGCGGGCCGCCCCAGGAACCCGACCCGGGGATGAGCAGAAGGCCCTCGTGCCGCCGCCCCTGGTGCATCGTGATCAGGGGCACGTAGTCTGGCGGGCGCTCGGCTTCCTGGTCGAAGACGATCGTGTGCGCCCTGGTCTCGACCTCGATGACCACTTCCTTGGGGAACGGTCCCGCGATCCTGGCTTGACAAGCGCCCAGGAGCGCCGACAGCACACACGCGCCGATCGCGGCCAACTTCCGTGCGGCGCGCATGAGGCGCCTCCTTTCGTAGCGCTCGATCATAGCATGCCATGCCCGCGCCGGCGATGGTCAGGGGCATCTGAACAACCGGGGCGCGAAGGACCGGCGCGTGCGCGCGGGCCTGTGATTCTCGGGACAGGCGGGACGCCTGTCCCGCTCAGGCTGGGTTGTTCAGGGGTCCCAACAGGAGATTGCGCTTGCTCGCTGCTCGCGGCCGTCTGCGGTGCGGCAGGGGCATGAGTGCCGGTGCTGGCGGAGAAGCCCGTTTCGCCGTTGGTTGTGATCAGCAGCGACAATCCGCCGGAGCCCGTCCCGCTTGCGTCGCCGGATTAATCAAGCCCCCCCAGGAAGAGCCCGACCAGCCAATATGCCACGCCCGTGATCGTCGCGATCGACACCAGGTTGAGCCAGAACCCGGCCTTGACCATCTCGTGCACGCGCAGGTGCCCGGCGCTGAAGACCAGGGCGTTGGGGGGCGTGCCGCTGGGCATCATGAACGCGCAGCTGGCCGAGAGCGCCACCGCGACCGCGAGGGGGTAGGGCGGCACGCCCAGCTTGAGCGCCACCGCCGCCACCACCGGCAGGAAGGTCGTCGTCACCGCCGTGTTGCTCCCGATCTCCGTCACGAAGACGACGACGGCGGTGACGGCGAGCACGATGATGATGGGGTGCACGCCCGCGAGCCCCTGGAAGATGCGCCCGATGGCTTCATCGACGCCGTGGGTGGTGACCGCGTCGGCCAGGCTCAGCCCGCCGCCGAAGAGCAGCAGCACGCCCCAGGGGATGCGCGAAGCCGTCGCCCAGTCGAGCACGGGCGTGCGCCTGCCGGCGGGCAGCACGAAGAGCGTGAGCGCGGCGATGATGGCGATGCCCGCGTCCGTGAGCCACAGGTCGGGCTTGCGCCCCGCGCGGGGTGTATAGAGCCCCAGCGCCAGGCTCAGCGGCTCGCGGAAGATCCACGCCAGAGCCGCGCACGCGAAGACGATCAGCACCGACCGCTCCCCACGTCCCATCGGGCCCAGGGCGGCCAGGTCGGCGTGGAGCATGCCGGCGGCGTCGGGGAGGGGGTCGCGCGGCAGTCGGAAGAGCGCCCGGGTGAGCAGCAGCCACGCCGCGGGCAGCAGCACGATGACCGTGGGCAGCCCGACGCCCAGCCATCGGGCGAAGGAGATGGACTCGCCGTACTGCTCCTTGATGAAGGCCGCCATGACGCCGTTGGGGGGCGTGCCGATGAGCGTGGCGACGCCGCCGATCGACGCGCTGTACGCCACCGCCAACATCGCCGCCGACCCGAAGTGGTGGCGCTGGAGGTCAGACGCGGAGGAGCGGTCGATGACCAGGCGCACGACGCTGGCGGCGATGGGGAGCATCATCACGGCGGTGGCGGTGTTGCTCACCCACATGCTGATGAACGCGGTGGCGAGCATGATCCCCGCGATCAGCCGGTCCGGGCGCGTGCCCACGGCGAGCATGATCGAGAGCGCGATCCGCCTGTGCAGGCCCCAGCGCTCCAGCCCCGCCCCCAGCAGCATTCCCCCCATGAAGAGGAAGATGACCTCGTTGGCGAAGGGCGCCGCGGCCTGGCGCATCGTCGCCACGCCCAGCACGGGGAAGAGCGCCAGCGGCAGCAGCCCCGCCGCCTCGATCGGGATCGCCTCCGTCAGCCACCACGCCGCCAGCCACGCCCCGGCGGCGATGGTCAATCGACCTTCGGGCGTCAGTCCCGCCACCAGCTGACCCGCCCCGTCCAGTTCCGCTGACGGCAGCACCAGCCACAGCGCCAGCGCGCTCAAGGGCCCGAGCAACAGCCCGAGCCAGCGCGGCACCAGCGGTGTCCCGACCTCCCGGCCCGTCATCGTCCCCCCGTCAGTTCTTCCGCCCCATCATGGCGACCGCCACCGCCGCGAAGATGAGCAGGAATGCCACGTACTCGTTCCATCGCGGCTTCTCCTTGGCGATCAGGATCGCGAACGCCGCGAACACGATCAGCGTGACCGCCTCCTGCACCACTTTGAGCTGCGAGAGCGAGAAGGGCCCGCCCCGCGACTCGTGCCCGAAGCGGTTGGCGGGGACCGCCAGCACGTATTCCGGCAGGGCGATGAGCCACGAGACCAGGATGGCGGTGACCAGAGGCCAGGTCTTCTGCTTGACGTGGTAGTACCACGCGAAGGTCATGAAGGAGTTGGAGGCGACAAGGAGCGCGACAGTGGGGAGCCAGTTGGGCACCCACCCGGGAAGCCATGCGGTCATGGCATCAGATTAGCGGGCCTCGGGCCGCCCCACGCGCGGCTGATGACACGCCCGTCGGCATCGATGCGGATCTCGGGCGGAACCGTCCTGGTGGCGCGAGTCGGGAGTCCGTGGACGGATGCGCTCCGGGTGCCACGGGTCATCGGGCGCTTCGCCCGATGACCCGTGCGGCTGTGTGACCGTTCGAAAGGGCGGCACGGGCGACCGAGCTCGCCCGTGGCACCCTTGTGGCTCCGGGTGCCACGGGTCATCGGGCGCTTCGCCCGTGACCCGTGCGGCTGTTCGAGGCCCGTCCGCAAGCCGGCACGGGCGACCGAGCTCGCCCGTGGCACCCTTGTGGCTCCGGGTGCCACGGGTCATCGGGCGCTTCGCCCGTGACCCGTGCGGCTGTTCGACGCCCGTCCGGACGCCGGCACGGGCGATCGCCGGGCGGATCGCCCGTGGCACCCGCGGCGTCCGCCCGCGCCTTGGTGCACGTGCTTCCGACTCGCGCCCAGCGGCGTCCTTGCCGGTTACTCGCGTCGGAGCGCCGGGTTCCCGCAGGTGGACGACCACGCCCGACGGCGGGTCTTGGCAGCTCCCGAAATACCAGTTCATCGGGTTGGCGTTGGAGCAGGTGAAGCACGCCGCCTTCCGGGTCTTCTCCGAGGTCCTGCCGGGCGATGCGTCGGGTGAACTGACGTCACAGACCGCGGTCGAGGGGCTGCCGCACGCCCTTCCGTCCGCGATCTCGAGGCTCATCCGATTCACGCAGCGACGCCCGGCCGCGCTGTCCGCAACGCTCGCTCCGCTCGCCCTGCGGACAGGGCGGGAAGACCGTCTCCGTGCCTTGGGTTCAAGATACAGAGGGGGATGTCAAGCGGGTTTTGGGGTGGGAGGCGCCCGGGACGGTTGGGCGGCATTCCAGCCGGGGCGTCGTAGGCTCGCGGCAGGTGGAACTGGGTGCCCGCCGCGCGGCCGAGACCGGCCGCGATGGGAGGGTCTTCAATCCTCCGGGATGTGGTCGCCCGTCACGATCTGGCGGAAGCGGGCGCGGAGGCGGGCGGTGATGGGGCCCTCGCCGTGGGTGATGCGGGTGGAGCGGGTGATGCGGGTGCCGTCGTGCTGGTCGATCTGGGTGACGGCGACCATCTCGGCGGCGGAGCCGGTGAGGAAGACCTCGTCGGCCTCGAGGACGTCGTCGAGGCGCATCATCTTCTCGACGCAGCGCACGCCGCAGTCGGGCCCCAGGGTGTCCATCACGAACTGGCGGGTGATCCCCTCCAGGGCCCCGGCCTGGGTGGGGGGCGTGAAGACGTCGCCGTTCTTGACCACGAAGATGTTGTCGCCCGAGCACTCGGCGACGTAGCCCTCGCCGTTGAGCATGATGACCTCGTGGCAGCCGTGGTCGATGCCCTCGCACTTGGCCAGGATGTTGTTGAGGTAGTTGAGGCTCTTGATGCGGGGGTCGAGGGCGGCGACGGGGATGCGGGGTCGGTTGGCGACGACGACGCGCATGCCCTCCTCGTACATCTCGGGGGGGTAGAGGGCGATCTGGTCGGCGATGCAGATCACGCCGGGCCTGGGGCACTTGCGGGGGTCGAGCCCCAGCGTGCCGTGCCCGCGCGTGACGAGGAGGCGGATGTAGGCGTCGTAGAGGTTGTTGACGCGGATGCACTCGCGCTGGATCTCGATCATCTCCTTGCGGGAGATGGGGATGGTCAGGCGGATGCCCTCGGCGGACCGCCAGAGGCGGTCCATGTGCTGCTCGAGCTTGAAGATCCTGCCGCGGTAGACCCGGATGCCCTCGAAGATCCCGTCGCCGTAGAGCAGCCCGTGGTCGTAGACGCTGATCGCGGCCTGGTTCTTGGGGAGGTAGCGCCCGTTGACGTAGATGATGGGGCGATCCTCGGCGGCCATGCCCGAGAGGCGGGCGACCTGGGAGGCCGACTCGGCGGCGCGGGGCGCGGGGCGGGTGGGCCTGGCGACGGCGCCGTTGCCCGCGGCGTGCCGGGCGGGCTTGGCCCCGGGCCTGGTCGCCTTGCCGGTCTTGGCCGGCTTGGCGGGCTTCTTGGCGCTGGGCTTGGACTTGCGCTTGGTGGCGGTCTTCATGGACGCACTCCCGGCCGCCGGGGCCCCGGATCGGCTCGGGTCCACTATACGCCCCGGGCCCGGCGCGATCGTCGCCCGCGGCGGGTGTATGCACGAGATGGATATTCATGCACGCCCGCCCCTCAGGCGGTCCGGAAGCGGGCCCCCACCGCGCCCTCGAGGGCCCGGGCGGCCCGCTGGGCCTGGGCGTCGGCGTCGTCGGCGTGGAGCGTGCGGTCGGGGGCGCGGAAGCGCATCCGCAGCGTCAGGCTCTTGCGCCCCGCCCCGATCTGCTTCCCGCGGTAGGTCGTCACGAACGACGCCGACTCGAGGTGCTCCAGCCCCGCCGACGCCACGCACGACTCGATCCGGGCCCACGTGACCTCCTCCGCGACGATCACCGAGAGGTCCTTCTCGGTGGCGGGGAAGGCGGGGAGGGGCTCCGGCGCCGCCCTGGGCGGGTAGGCGGCGAGCAGGGCGTCGGCGTTCAGCTCCGCCCCCGCCACGGTCGCGCCCAGCCCGAACGCCCCGGCGACCTTGCGAGCCACCAGCCCGAGGTAGCCCACGGGCTTGCCCGCGAGCAGCACGCCCGCGAAGGCGCCGGGCTGGAGGGCCGGGAAGGGCGGGGCGATGGGCTTGAACTCCAGCGCGGCGGAGGCGCCCGCGACGCCGCGGACCACCGACTCGATCGCCCCGCGCCCGAGTCGCAGCGCGGTCTGCGCGTCGTCGAAGGTGGCCGATGTGCCGCCGGGCGCGTCGAGGAGGAGCGCGAGGTGTCGGCGCTCGACGGTCTCGGGGGGCCGGCCCGGTGCCCGCGGGGGCATCTGCCCGAAGATCGAGGCGATCTCGAAGAGGCGCACGCCCCCGGGCGGGTCGACGCGGGCGTCCTGGTTCACCTTGCGGCAGGCCAGAAGCCCGGGCAGCACGCTGGGGCGGAGGACCGGCTCGTGGGCGCGGTGGGCGGTGTCGACGGCGACGGTGTCGATGCCCGGGACGACAAAGGGCGCGGCGTGCTCGGGCGAGACGAAGCTGAACGTCACCGTCTCGAAGAAGCCCAGCCCCGTGAGGATCGACGCGATGTGCCGTCGCGCCGCCTCGGCGGGCTGCGGCGGGCGGACCTCGATCGTCATGCGCCCGTGCGTGGGCACGTCGTCCAGCCCGCGAGTGCGCACGACCTCCTCGACCAGGTCGATCTCGCGGGTCAGGTCCAGGCGGCGGTTCGGGACGGCGCACTCGAACACGCCCCCGGAGGGCCGAACCTCGATGGCGTGGGCACGCAGGAGCCGGGCCTGGGCCTCGTCGTCGATGGAGAGCCCCAGCAGCGCGCGGCAGCGATCCGGTCGGTAGCGGACGACGACGGGGTCGGGGAGCGGCCTCCCCTCGGCGAGCACGCCCGGGCAGAGCGTGCCGCCCGCGGTCTCGATGACCAGGGCCGCGAGGCGCCGCGACGCCTCGTCGAGCGTGTGGGGCGAGACGCGGCGCTCGAAGCGGTAGGAGGCGTCGGTGCGGATGCCCAGCCGCCTCGCCGCGCGGCGCACCGCGGCCGGCTCCCACGTCGCCACCTCGAGGGCCACGTCCGTCGTCCCCGACGAGACCTCGGAGTCGGCCCCGCCGATCACGCCCGCGAGGCTCTGGGCCCTCTCGGCGTCGGCGACGACCAGCTCGTCAGCCCTGAGGCGGCGTTCCTTGCCGTCGAGCGTCCGGAGCGCCTCGCCCTCCCGGGCCAGGCGCACGATCAGGCGCGACCCGGCCAGGCGCCCCAGGTCGAAGGCGTGGCACGGGTTGCCCACCAGGAAGTTCACGTAGTTGGTGCAGTCGACGACGTTGTTGATGGAGCGCTGCCCGACGGCGTCGAGGGCGCGGACGAGCCAGCCCGGGCTCGGGCCGACCTTGACGCCGCGGACCACGCGGAGCGTGAACAGCGGGCACAGGTGCGGGGACCGGTTCTCGAGCGCCGCGGGCGACGCCGCGCCCGCCCCGGGGAGCGTCGCCTCGGCGAGGGACAGGGCCCGCCCGGTGGCGGCGGCGATCTCGCGGGCAAGGCCCAGGTGGGAGAGGCAGTCGCCGCGGTTGCTCGTGATCTCCACGTCCAGGCGCGTGTCGCCCGAGGGAAGGGCCTCGCGCGACTCGAGAGGGAAGCCGACCGCGGTGAGGACGCGCTCGGCCTCGTCGCCGGTCAGGTCGCCCGGGTTCAGGAGCGAGTTGAGCCAGGCCAGGCTGATGAGCATGCGGCGTGACGGTAGGGTCACGCCCGCGCCGGTGGCGCCGCGGCGCATGGCACCGGCCTCCGGCCGATGGGTCGGTCATCCGGCGGGACCGGGCTCTGGCCGGTTGGTGGCGCAACGAGCCCGCGCCAAGAGCGCCGGCCGGAGGCCGGTCCCGCTCCAGGCGCACCGTCCGAAGCCCGGTCCCACCGGTGGCGCTCCGGCGTGTCCCTACCCTCCGACCGATGAGCGCCTCCGACCCGATCGTGGGGATCGACCTGGGCACGACCAACAGCCTGGTCGCCGTGTGCGACGCGGGCGGCCCGCGCGTGCTGCCCGACGCGGCGGGGCGCGTGCTCCTGCCAAGCGTGGTGCGGGTCGAGGCGACGGGGGTCGTGGTCGGGCACGAGGCCCGGGAGCGGTCGGCGGGTCACGCCGGGCGCACGATCTCCAGCGTCAAGCGTCTGATGGGCCGCAGCCGCGACGACGTCGCGGCCGACCTGCCCTTCCTTTCCTACGAGGTTGTGGAGGGCGAGCACCGCACGGCGCGCATCGGCGTCTCGGTCGGCGGCGAGCGGCGGGTCGTCTCGCCGCAGGAGGTCTCGGCGTGGATCCTGCGCGAACTCAAGCGCATCGCCTCGGCGGCCTTGGGCGTCGAGGTCCGCAAGGCGGTGGTGACCGTCCCGGCCTACTTCGACGACGCCCAGCGCCAGGCGACGCGCGACGCCGGTCGCCTGGCGGGCCTCGAGGTGGTCCGGATCGTCAACGAGCCCACGGCCGCGGCCCTGGCCTACGGGCTCGGGGGCGGGCGGACCGAGAAGGGGCAGGACCGCCCGCGGATCGTCGCCGTCTACGACCTGGGCGGCGGCACCTTCGACGTCTCGATCCTGCGGATCACCCCCAACCCGGACCCGGGCGAGCCGGCCTTCTTCCAGGTGCTCTCGACCGCCGGCGACACCCGGCTCGGCGGCGACGACTTCGACCGGGCCCTGGTGGAGCGCTTCGTCCTCGCCGCGGGAGCGGGGACCCCGGATGCGGAGCGGCTGGCGCTCCTTCGGCGCGAGGCCGAGCGGGTCAAGATCGACCTCTCCGAGCGCGAGTGGGTGGAGGCGTCGATCGGCGTGCCCCACCGCGTGACCCGCGCCGAGTTCGAGTCGCTGATTGAGCCGCTGGTGCGGCGCACGCTGCGGTGCTGCGAACGGGCCCTCCACGACGCCGGACGCGCCATGGGCGATCGGCCCGTGGACGCGGTGGTCATGGCGGGCGGGTCCACCCGCGTGCCGCTGGTGAGGCGACGCGTGGGCGAGCTCTTCGGGCTCACGCCCTACACCGCGCTGGACCCGGACCAGGTGGTGGCGCTCGGAGCGGCGGTGCAGGCGTCGATCCTCTCGGGGCACTCGCGCGAGGCCCTGCTGCTGGACGTGGTGCCGCTCTCGCTGGGCATCGAGACCGTGGGCGGCGCCGTCGCCAAGATCATCATGCGGAACTCGACCGTGCCCACACGGGCTACCGAGACCTTCTCCACGAGCGTGGACGGGCAGACCTCGATCCGCCTGAACGTGCTGCAGGGCGAGCGGGAGATGGCGGCGGACTGCCGCAGCCTCGGCGTCTTCGCCCTCTCCGTCCCCCCCATGCCCGCGGGGATGCCCCGGCTCGAGGTCGAGTTCCTGGTGGACGCCAGCGGCGTGCTCAACGTGTCGGCGGTGGAGAAGCGGAACGGGCAGCGGGCGTCGCTGCAGGTCGTCCCCAACCACGGGCTGTCCCGCGACGAGGTCGAGCGCATGGAGCGGGAGAGCCTCGAGCACGCCCGCGAGGACATGCAGCACCACCGCGTCGTCGACCTGGCCGCCGCCTCGGCGATGGACCTGAAGTGGATCGGCGAGAGCCTGGCCCGCGTCGGCGCCGGCCTCGACGCCGACTATCGCGCCCTGGTCGAGGGCAAGATGGTCGCGCTCCGCGTGCTCGTGGAGCAGGCGACCCGCGACTGGCGGAGCGTCAGCCCCGACGCCCTGCAGGGGGCCAAGGCCGACCTGGAGCGGACGGCCCAGCGTCTCCAGGAGGCGGCGGTCACCGCTTCCCTCAAGGACGCGTCCCGGGGATGAGCCCGCCCCACCCGCGCCACCGCGCACGCCTCACGCCGAGGACGAGGAGTCCGCGACGAATCCTCGGATCGACCGCTCGACCCCCGGAACGCGCGCCGAGGATCGCCCTCACTCCGATGAGTTCGTCGGGGTCTTGCCCGACTCGATCAGCGCGATCTTGGCGAGTCGGCGTGCGTGCCGCCCGCCCTCGAACGCCGTCCGCGTCGCCACGTCCACGATCTTCTCGATGATCCGCTGCCCGAGCAGGTCCGCGGACATGCAGACGACGTTGGCGTCGTTGTGGCTCCGGGCCAGCTGGGCCGTGAGCTCATCGTGGACCACCGCCGCCCGGACGCCCTTGACTTTGTTGGCGGCGATGGACATGCCGATCCCCGTGCCGCAGATGAGGATGCCCAGCTCGGCCTGCCCGGAGGCCACGGCGTTGCCGACCAGGAACGCGCTGTCGGGGTAGTCGCACGGCTGCCCCGCCCCGCCGTCCAACGTCCGCACGTCGTGACCCTCGCGCTGCAGCTTCTCGGCCAGCAGGCGGATCGTGTTGTGACCGCGGTGGTCGGCCCCCAGTGCGATCTTCATCGGTCGTCTCCGGCGTCGGGCGGGTCGGCCCGGTCCAGGTCCGCGAGTCGGCGGACGAGCAAGTCGCGGATCTGCTCCGCCGCCCGACGATAGACCGGCTCGGGAGACCCGATCGGGTCGGGGATCGGGGCCCCGCTGGGGTCCAGCGTGGCCGTGCGCTCGCGAGCCGCGGGGTCCATCCCCACGACCGCCTGGACATGGGCGGGCGTCATGGTCCAGATGGCGTCGGCCCGGGCGACCTCGTCGCGCGTCAGGGCCCGGGCCCGGTGCCGCTCGAACGGGATGCTCATTGCCCGCAGCGCCGACGCCGCGGCCTCCGACGCCGGGGCACCCTCTTCGGCGGCGACGCCCGCGGAGACGAACCGGGTCGGCACGGCCCCCGGTCCGGCGTCGGCGACCAGGGCCCGCCCGATCGCCGACGCCATGGGGCTGCGGCACGTGTTCCCGGTGCACACCAGCAGGATGGTGCGCACCAGGCGGGCCTCGATGGCGCGCGCCGCCAGGGCACCCTCCTCGACCACCTGCCAGCCCCCCGTCCCCAGCAGGCGGACGCTCGTGGAGGGTCGCCCCAGGCGGGGCGGGCCGTCGTCCACCACCAGGTCGATTCCCCCGATCGCACCGGTGGGAGGGCCGCCCCCCGGGCCGGCGATGGCGGCCAGGCGCTCCATGAACAGGCACGCGTCGACCTCGCCCAGCACCGACCGCGTGAACTCGTGGTCGGGCACGCGCGCGGCGAACTCGCCCCCCCCCTCGAACACGCCTGACGGCGCCGCGAGGGCCTGACGCAGCGCCGCCAGCTCCGTCGGCGTGCAGGGAACCAGGAACCGGACGGGGCCCGGCGCCAGGCGCGCCAGCAGGCGACGGTGCAGGGGCGAGCGGAGCGGCACGACCCGGCGGACCAGGGCGGGGTCCGGCGCGTGCCAGGTGTGCCCCGTGGGGGCGATCGCGGGGAACATGGAGCGCAGGCGTTCGAGCCCTGCGCCCGCCGTGCCCGCCACGCCGTAGACCGTCTCGGTGGGGAGGACGATCAGCCCGCCGGCCCGCAGAACCTCGGCGGCGCGGGTCACCAGGCGCGCGCGCTGGGCGGGCGTGAGGTCGCCGAGGGCCACGCGTCCGGTCTCCATGGCGGGGAGTATGCGCAGGGCGGGACTCGGGCACCAGTCGGCGTGCGCAAAAAGCAACGCCCGGGCGGGCACAAGCCCAACCCGGGCGTGGGACTCAGGTTCCGGGGCTCCGGGGGCACGGAGGCGGGAACCCCTCCATGGGCCCTGCGACCCGCCGGCCTCCGCCGGCCGATGCTCGCCGGGTCAGTCGAACAGCGCCGTCGTGGCCGGCGGGTCGACGTTGCGCAGGCGGAGCGTGGTGTCGATGCGGAAGTTGGACTGGGTGCGGTGACGCTCCGCGAAGAAGAACTTGAGGGGGTAGCTCTGCCCGTCCTGGAGCCAGGCGAGGCGGTCCAGGTTGATGGACTGGCTGATGGCGCCGTGCACGCCGCCCAGGTCGATGACGAGCTTGTTGTCGATGAAGACGAGCACGTCGTCGTCGCCGGTGAAGGTGAAGATCTGCCCGGTCCCGCGCTGGAACACGAAGCTCGTCTCGAGCTCGAAGGTGAAGTGGTAGTTCGTGTTGGCCACCCCCCCGCCGCCGGAGTTGCCGAAGAGCTCGTTGTTGATCGGGAAGAAGCCCTGCTTGGTGGAGAACACCGGGTCCGTGCGATCGTTGAAGGTGTAGGTGTTGGTGCCGGGCTGGCGGTTGAGGGTCAGCGTGAGTTGCCGGCTGACGTTCACGCCCGCCACGTCGCGCCACCACTGGCGGAACGAGTCGGCGCCGACGACCGCACCGCCGGTGCTCGACGCCATGGCGCCGTTCACGTCGCCCGACTGGGCGGCGATGTACGACTTGGGCTCGATGCGGTTCCGGCCCGCCGAGTCGCGCCACTGGGTGCTGACCTTGTACCCGGCGGTGCGGAAGGCGGGCTTGCCCTCGGCATCGAGCTGGTCCTGGGCCGTCCGGAGGTAGTGCCCGAAGCCGCCGGCGGGCTGGCGCTCGAAGTCCGTGTGCCCGCCCGACACGCTCCGCTCCTTGAAGTCGCGGACGATGCCGGTGAGCTGAATGGACGACGGGAGCGAGGCGTACGGGTCCTCGCCGGTGCCGCCGGCTGACTGGGCGTGGGCGGGAACGGCTAGCCCCGCAAGCATGAGCAGGGCGCTCCCCCCGACCCGCATTCCGAGACGATTGACGCTGACCATCCGCATGCCTCACTCCTCCAGAAGTCGTCGAAGCCGACTCGGGCGTTCCCTCAACGCCCGCGCCGACGCGTGGGCGTGCTCCGGGTCCGTCCCGACGCGGGGCGGACTCGACGCACAACCCAAGGTGCGAAGCGCCGGGGGGGATTGCCAGCCGTGGAGATGGGTTGTCGCGCCGGGGCGGGGGGGATGGGCGGCCTGCGCCGCCGGCGCCGCCCCCCCCGCCGGCGGGGCCGGGAATCGGGCCCGATGCGCCCGTCAAGGCGGGGCGCCGCATCGGTCCGATCTATGATCGGACCTGCCCGGGAAGGACCCGTGGGCACGGGCGAGGGAGCGCGCATGCACGCATTCGTCATCGAGGGGGGGCGCCGGCTCGAGGGCCGGCTGCGGATCAACGGGTCCAAGAACGCGGCGTTGCCCATCCTGGCCGCGTCCCTCCTGACCGACCAGCCCGTGACCCTCCGCGACGTGCCGGACCTGGCCGACATCCGCAACATGCTGGGCCTGCTCGCCGAACTGGGCTGCCCGCACTCGAAGCGGGACGACGGCGGGCTGGCGCTCCGCGTCACGAACCACTCGTCCAGCCACGCCCGCTACGACGTCGTGCGGACCATGCGGGCGAGCATCTCGGTGCTCGGGCCCCTGCTGGCACGGCGCGGCGTGGCCCGCGTCTCGATGCCCGGCGGTTGCGCCATCGGAGACCGCCCCGTTGACCTCCACCTCCGCGGGCTGGCCGCCCTCGGCGCCTCCATCAGCCTCGACCAGGGGGACATCGTGGCCCGGGCCCCCGCGGGCGGGCTGCGGGGCGCCACCGTCTTCATGGGCGGGCCCTTCGGCTCGACCGTCCTGGGGACCGCCAACATCCTCTGCGCCGCCACGATGGCCCGGGGCGAGACCATCATCGAGTCCGCCGCCTGCGAGCCCGAGGTGGTCGACCTGGCCCGCATGCTCACCGCCATGGGCGCGAGGATCGAGGGAGCCGGGTCGCCCCGGATCGTGGTGCGCGGCGTGGACCAGCTCGGGGGCGTCGAGCACACGGTGATGCCCGACCGCATCGAGGCCGGAACGCTCATGTGCGCCGCCGCCATCACCAACGGCGACGTCACGCTCGAGAACTGCCCGATCGACACCATGATCGCCGCGGTCGACCGCCTGGCGTGCGCGGGAGTCTCGGTCAGGCCGGCGTCGCCGACGGAGGACCGCCTGCGCGCGACCGTCCGCGTGACCGCGGGACGGTACCTGGCCCCGATCGAGATCACGACCCAGCCCCACCCGGGCTTCCCGACGGACCTGCAGGCCCAGATGATGGCCCTGCTCACGCTCGCCGAGGGGAACAGCGTGGTCACGGAGAAGATCTTCCCCGACCGCTTCCTGCACGTGGCGGAGATGGCCCGCATGGGCGCGAGGATGTTCCGCCAGGGGCCCACGGTGGTGATCTCCGGGGTGCGCAAGCTCCGGGGCGCGCCGGTGATGGCGTCGGACCTGCGGGCCAGCGCCTCGCTGGTCATCGCGGGGCTGGCGGCCGAGGGCACCACGACCGTGAACCGCGTCTACCACCTCGACCGCGGGTACGAGCGCTTCGAGGAGCGGCTCAACGCCCTGGGCGCCCGCGTCGAGCGCGTGGGCGACCGCACGCTCGCCCCCAACCAGCCCGCCGGCAGCGAGGCCTGACCCGCGACCGATCTCGCGAGCGCGCGCGGTCCGGAGGCGCGATCCCTACGCTTGTGCCCCCCCAAGGCCCCGAGGAGGCTCGCATGCCCAAGCCCGCTCCCGCCGCGTACCCCGAGTTGTGTTCGCTCCTGCGCGAGGCCGCGACCCTCAACGCCGTGGGCTCGCTGGTGAGCTGGGACCAGGAGACGTACATGCCCCCCGCCGCCGCCGCGGCCCGGGCCGAGCAGTCCTCCCTCCTGGCCCGACTCGTCCACGAGCGCCGCACCAACCCGCGCGTCGGCGAGCTGATCGGCGCATGCGAGAACGACGCTTCGCTGAACGGCGACGGCGCCGTCGCCCGCAGCCTCCGCGAGATGCGCCGCGACTACGACCTGGCCACCAAGCTGCCCGGCTCGCTCGTCGCCGAGCTGGCCAAGGTCGGCTCGCAGGCCCAGGAGGTCTGGAAGAAGGCCCGGGCCGACTCCGACTTCGCGGCCTTCGCCCCCTGGCTGGAGCGGATGATGGCCCTCTCGCGCCGCAAGGCGGAGTGCTACGGCTGGCCCCGGGAGGGCGAGATCTACGACGCCCTGCTCGACGAGTACGAGCCCGGCATGACCAGCCGACAGGTCGGGGCGATCTTCACGCCCCTCCGCACGCGCCTGACCGACCTGCTCGGCCGCCTGATGGCGAGCCGGAACAAGCCCGGCGACGCCCCGCTGAAGGCGAAGATCCCCCAGGAGGCCCAGCACCGCTTCGGGCTGACGGTGCTCAAGGCGCTGGGGTTCGACCTCGACGCCGGCCGCCTCGACGTCACCACCCACCCCTTCTGCTCGGGCCTGGCCCCCGGGGATACACGCCTGACGACCCGGTACCGCGACGAGAAGTTCACCGACGCCCTCTTCGGCACCATGCACGAGATGGGGCACGGGCTGTACGAGCAGGGGCTGCCCAAGACGCCCGAACACTTCGGCACCCCCCTGGCCGACGCCATCAGCCTGGGCATCCACGAGAGCCAGAGCCGCATGTGGGAGAACTTCGTCGGGCGCGGCAAGCCCTTCTGGCGCTGGGCCCTCCCTCACGCCAGGAAGGCCTTCGGGCGCCCCTTCGCGACGATGACGCTCGACCGCATCTACCGGGCCGTGAACATCGTGACGCCCAGCCTCATCCGCGTCGAGGCCGACGAGTGCACGTACAACCTCCACATCATGGTCCGCTTCGAGCTGGAGCGGGCCCTGCTCTCGGGCGGCCTGAAGGTCAAGGACCTGCCCGGCGAGTGGAACAGGCGGTACAAGGAGTACCTGCACATCAAGATCCCCGACGACCGGCGCGGCTGCCTTCAGGACGTCCACTGGTCGTTCGGGCTCGTGGGCTACTTCCCCACCTACACGCTGGGCAACCTCTACGCCGGGCAGTTCTGGGAGAAGATCCGCCGCGACCTCAAGGACCTCGACACGGACCTGGCCCGGGGCCGGTTCGACGGGCTCAAGGGGTGGCTGAACCGGCACATCCACGCGCACGGCAAGCGGTACCGCGCGGGCGAGCTGTGCGAGCGCGTCACGGGCAGGCCCCTCTCCGCCGACCCCCTGCTGAGACACCTGGAGACGAAGCTGGGAGAGGTCTACGGGCTCTGAGGCCCGTGCGGCCCCACGGGCCGCTGTAGACTTCCCGCGCATGACGAGCCACGAGTCCAAGCCCGCCTCGGCGCCGCCGCACCGCTACACCGCCCGCTACGCCAACGAGCTCGAGGTGCGCTGGCAGGGGGAGTGGGAATCGCGCGGCACGTCGCGCGTGCGCAACCCGGGCGACCCGGACTTCGACCCCACCCGCCCCAAGTTCTACGCCCTGGACATGTTCCCCTACCCGTCGGGCGCGGGGCTGCACGTCGGGCACCCCGAGGGGTACATCGCGACCGACATCGTCAGCCGCTTCAAGCGCATGCGCGGGTACAACGTCCTGCACCCCATGGGCTACGACGCCTTCGGGCTTCCGGCGGAGCAGTACGCGATCCAGACGGGCGTGCACCCGGCGATCACGACGCGCCAGGCGATCGACAACTTCCGACGCCAGCTCAAGCGCTTCGGGTTCTCCTACGACTGGTCGCGCGAGGTCTCCACCATCGACCGCGAGTACTACCGCTGGACCCAGTGGATCTTCCTCACGCTCTACGAGAGCTGGTACAACCCGTGGAGGCGCCGGGCCGAGCCCGTCGCCGAGCTGGTCAAGCGCCTGGCGCGGGGCGAGTACGTGATCAACCTCTTCGGCGAGCTGGTCGCCGACGCCGCGGGCATCGCCGCCACGCCCATCGGGGGCGAGCCCGTGGGCCGCCGGCGCTGGCACGACCTCAGCGAGGACGAGCGCCGCGACTTCATCGACTCCAAGCGCCTGGCGTACCTGGGCGAGAGCGTCGTCAACTGGTGCCCGAAGCTGGGCACCGTGCTGGCCAACGACGAGGTGATCGACGGGCGGAGCGAGCGCGGCGGGCACCCCGTGCTCCGCAAGCCCCTCAAGCAGTGGATGTTCCGCATCACCGAGTACTCCCAGCGGTTGCTCGAGGACCTGGACAAGGTCGACTGGCCCCAGTCGACGCGCACGATGCAGCGCGAGTGGATCGGGCGGAGCGAGGGCGCCGAGATCGACTTCGACCTGGTCGGCGCCCCGCACGCCGCCGGGCCCTCGATCCGCGTCTTCACGACCCGCCCCGACACGCTCTTCGGCGCCACCTTCATGGTGGTCGCGCCAGAGCACCCCCTCGTCGACGCCCTCCTCGCCGACCCAGGCCCCAAGACCGACGAGCAGGCCCTGCGGGCCTACGTCGCCGCGGCCCGCAACCGCGGCGAGGTCGAGCGCATGGCCGACTCCCAGGCCAAGACGGGCGTGCCCACGGGGCTGCTCGCGGCCAACCCGGCGACCGGGTGGCGCATCCCGATCTGGGTCGCCGACTACGTGCTCATGGGGTACGGGCACGGGGCGATCATGGGCGTGCCCGCCCATGACCAGCGCGACTTCGACTTCGCCGCCCGCTTCGGGCTGCCCATCATCGACGTGATCTACCCGCGGGCCCGCCTGGCGATGAAGTACTTCGCCGATCAGGCGCGCCCCGAGGACCGGGTCGGCGAGCGCTGGCGCGACCAGATGGCGGACTTCGTGGGCCTGGTCACCTCGCTCAACGCCGAGCCCGGCGCGTTCGGCCCGTTGCTCGAGACCATCAGGGGCCGACGGGCTCCCGCGGGCGGGGAATCGGGCGGCGCCGAACGGCGCGGCACGATCCGGTCGACCTGGCTCGACGCCATCGACGACATGGGCATCGACCGCCTCGAGACGCTCGAGGCGCGCCTGCGCGAGGGCGGGCTGGCCAGGGCCGACGGTAGCGCCTACGAGGGCCCCGGCTACGCCGTCAACTCCCCGCGCCCCGGCACGAACTCGGGCGTCGACGTCAATGGGCTGCCCGCGTCGCAGGCCAAGGTGCAGGTCACCGACTGGCTCACGCTCAAGGGCGCGGGGCGGGCCCGCGTGAACTACCGCCTGCGCGACTGGACCTTCAGCCGGCAACGCTACTGGGGCGAACCCATCCCGATCGTCTTCGACATGCAGGGGCGCCACTACCCGGTCACCAAGCTGCCGGTCGTCCTCCCCGAGCTCGACGACTACCACCCCATCGAGAGCGACGACCCCCAGCCGCTGCTCTCCAAGGCGTGGTCGTGGGTGAGCTCCACCGCCGCGGAGGCCGGCATCCCCCCGGGGCTCCTGCCGCCCGAGACCCCGGTCCGCCGTGAAACCAACACCATGCCCGGGTCCGCCGGGTCGAGCTGGTACTTCCTCCGCTACTGCGACCCCTCCAACCCGCGCCGCTTCGTCGACCCCGCGGCCGAGGCCTACTGGATGGCGGGCGGCGTGGACCTCTACATCGGCGGCGCCGAGCACGCCGTCGGGCACCTGCTCTACGCCCGCTTCTGGCACAAGGTGCTCTCCGACCTGGGGCACGTCTCGAGCCCCGAGCCCTTCCGCAAGCTCTTCCACCAGGGCCTGATCACCAGCTTCGCCTACCAGCGCCCCGACAAGACGCTCGTGCCCGTCGACCACGTCGAGCCCGCCCCCCCCGAGGTCACCTCCGCGACCGGCAAGCTCTACGTGGAACGCGGCACGGGCACGCCCCTCAACGCCGTCGTCGCCAAGATGTCCAAGAGCCTCAAGAACGTCGTCAACCCCGACGACGTCATCGCCGAGTACGGCGCCGACACCTTCCGCCTCTACGAGATGTACATGGGACCGCTCGAGATGAGCAAGCCCTGGAACCCCCGTGACATCAGCGGGTGCTTCCGCTTCCTCCAGCGGGCCTGGCGCCTGGCGGTCGACGAGGACTCCGGCGCGCTCACGCTCGCGCCGACCGCCGACGAGCGCCTCGAGAGGCTCCTGCACCGACTCACCGTCAAGGTCGAGACCGACATCGAGCGCCTGGCGTTCAACACCGCGATCGCGGCCATGATGGAGTTCGTCAACGCCGCGACCCCGCCCGGCGCCGCCGCCGGGGCCGGAGTCCTCACGCGCGAGCAGGCCCAGCGATTCGCCCTCCTCCTGGCCCCCTTCGTCCCGCACCTGGCCGAGGAGCTGTGGCAGAGGCTCGGGCACACCGCGTCGATCGCCCACGCCGATTGGCCCGACCACGACCCCGCCCTCCTCCGCGACGACACCGTCGAGATCCCCGTTCAGGTGCAGGGCAAGGTGCGCGGGCGGATCACGGTCCCGGCGGGCGCCCCCAGCGACGCCGTCCAGGCCGCCGCCCTCGCCGACGAGCGTGTCCGCCAGTTCATCGCCGACCGGCCCATCAAGAAGGTCATCGTCGTGCCGGGCAAGATGGTCAACGTGGTGGTCTGATCCCGTCGCGCTTCGGCGCCCGCGCCATCGCCACGCCGGGCATCGAGGGTCCGCGGCGAATCCCGGGATTCGGTCGCACCAGGCCCGGCGCTACCGCTCGCGCTCCACCACCAGCGGCACCGCGATGCGCGGGGCCCATGTCGACGCCGGGCCCGTCCACCACAGCAGGGCCGCGCGGTCCAGCGGCGGAGCGACGGCCGGGGCCGACAGCTCCTCCAGCACGATCCGCACCTGCCGACCCAGCCGCGACGCCAGCGCCTTGTGCATCGACTCCAGCGACGCCTGCGTGCCGGGAAGTTCGAGCACGAACGTTCGCCCGAGCGTCGGCGGCAACTCGACGGGCAGCCAAGGCGACAGCACGCCCGGCGGCACCAGCGCCAGGGGGTCGAAGCCCGTCCCGGGCCGCTCCATCGCCATGATGTTCTCGGGCCTCTGACGGGCCGACGCCGTGAGCACCATCGGCTCGGGGCGCGGCGCCACCGCCGCGAGCACCGTGGGCGACACCTCGCCCTCGACCGTGATCCCCCGCACCGGGTCGCCCCTCAGCGACGCGATCGTCTCGATCGCCCGCTCCGCCGTCGATGTCCGGTCCGCCACCACGCGGATAAGCAGGCGACCGTCGCGGGCCAGGGCCAGGGCCTGCGCGGGCGAAACCTCGGGTGTCGCCGGGTCGGCCGGGGCCAGGGCCGCCGGCCCCGCGGCCGCTTCCATCGCCGCCTCGCTCGCGCCCCGTGCTTCCGTCGGCTCGGCCATGGCGATCCCGGGCGATCCCCGGTCCGCGCCGGAGTCCGTGGCCACGGGGCCGGTGCCGCCCTGGGTCGATCCGTGCTGCGAGAGCATCCGGGCCCAGTACACGCCGCCGACGGCGACCAGGGCGATCCCCGCCGCCGCCGCCAGCGGGCGCCACAGCCGCGGCCCCAGCCGCGCCAGCACGCCCTCGCCCCGCCCCGGCACGACCACCGCGATCGAGTCCCTCGCGGCCCGACGCTCGCCCTCCGTCAGTCCGACCAGCGCCTCGCGCTCCAGCACCGCCTGCACGCGGTCCAGCAGGTCCGCCGGCGGCAAGACGTCCTCCAACGACGACAGCGCCCGGCGCTGTGACTCGATCGCCGTCACGATCGCCGACCACTCGGGCGACCCGCCCAGGGCCTCGCGCACGCGCGCACGCTCCGCCTCGGGCAGCAGCCCCTCGACATAGTCGCACAGCACCTCCTCGGTCAGCGTCGGAGGCAGCGGGCGTGGGGATGGGTCGGTGTCGCGCGGCATCGTTCAGGCCGCCCCTTCGTCCTGGTTCTCGATCGCCTCCCGGAGAGCGCTCCGTGCCCGGAAGAGCCGGCTCTTCACCGTGCCGGTGGGCACGCCGAGGACCTCGGCGATCTGGTCGTAATCCAACCCCCGGTTGTCGCGGAGCAGCAGGATCGCCCGCTGCTCCTCGTCCAGCCGGTCGAGGGCCTCCAGCAGCCGCTGGCGGTCCTCGTCCCCTTCGACGCGGCCGCCCGCCCCGGGTTCCCGCCTCTGCTCTAGCGACGACCCGATTCGGGTTTCGTCCGTGTTGGGCGACTTCCCGCCCTTTCGGGGGGCGTCGAGGCTGGGGTGCCGGCGCAGCTTCTCGGCCCGCAGGTGCGAGATGCACACGTTGGTCGCGATCCGATAAGCCCAGGTGCCGAACTGGGCCCGCCCGTCGAAGCGGTCGAGGTTCTGGATGAGCTTGACGAGCGAGTCCTGGGCCAGGTCCGCCGCCTTCTCCCGGTGCCGGACCATGCGGAAGCAGAGCCCGAAGATCTTGGCCTGATAGCGCGTCAGCAGCGTGGCCATCGCCTCGCGGTCGCCGGAGCGGGCGGCGTTGACGAGCGCCAGGTCGGCCCCCGCGGCCCCCGGGTCGGAAACAACACCCCCCTTGTCGCTGGCGGCTCGGGATGTTCCGGGTCGGGGTGCCGGCACCGGGCGATTGTTGGGAGGCTGGGCGGGGCAAGTCCGGGGCCCGGAGCAGCCCATCCGCATTCCCCTTACCCTTCTCCCATGTCCCCCCCCTACGACACCTACTCCAGCCCGCTCGCCACCCGCAACGCGAGCCGGGCGATGCTGCGCTTGTGGTCGCCCCGACACAAGTTCGACCTGTGGCGGCGGATCTGGCTGGCGGTCGCCCAGGCCCAGCACGAACTGGGCCTGCCGGTGAGCAGGGAGCAGGTCGAGGAACTCCGGGCCGTCGTCGCCCGCGGGATCACCGACGACGAGATCCGCCTCGCCGAAAAGTACGAACGCGAACTCCGCCACGACGTGATGGCCCACGTCCACGCGCTGGGCGACTCGTGCCCGAAGGCCAGGGGGATCATCCATCTGGGGATGACGAGTCAGGACGTGGTGTGCAATGCGGATTGGGTGATCCTGACGCAGAGCTTCCGCATGGTCATGAAAAAGACAGTGCGTGTGGTTCACTCGCTGTGCGAATGTGCTGCACAATGGAAAGCGTGTGGCACTCTCGGTTTTACGCATTATCAACCCGCGCAGCCGACAACAGTCGGGCGCCGCATGGCGATGTGGGCCTATGACCTGTCGCTGGCTCACGGGCAGGCCTTTGAGCGCGGTCCATTCCCACGCGGGCTTCGAGGTGCGACGGGCACGCAAGCTTCGTTTCTTAAGTTGTTTTCGGGCAGCACCAAAGATGTGGACCTGTTGGAGGATAAGTTCCTTCATTCCCTTGTCGATGCGCACTTCACTCCACAGGATTGGATCGTCTCCAATCCACACACGGTGGTTGGGCAAACTTACCCACGGGTCGAGGATGCCAGAATCCTCGCCGACCTCGCTTCCGTTGCCTCCGTCCTCCACAAGATCGCCACCGACATCCGCCTGCTCTGCAACCGCAAGGAGCTCGACGAGCCCATCGAGGACAAGCAGATCGGCTCCTCGGCCATGCCCTACAAGCGCAACCCCATGCGCTGCGAGCGGATCTGCGGCCTGACGCGCTTCGTCATGAACCTCGTCGGCAACGCCTACGACACCGCCGCCACCCAGTGGCTCGAACGCACGCTCGATGACTCCTCCAACCGCCGCCTCTCTCTCCCCGAGGCCTTCCTCGCCCTCGACGGCGCCCTCGACCTCATGCACAACGTCGCGAGCGGGCTCATCGTCCACGAGGCGATGGTTCGCAAGAACCTCCTGGCCGAACTCCCCTTCCTCGCCACCGAGAACATCCTCATGGCCTGCGTCAAGCTCGGGGGCGACCGCCAGGTGTACCACGAGAAGATCCGCCTCCACGCCCAGGCCGCGGGCATGCGCGTCAAGCAGGAAGGCCTCGACAACGACCTCCTCGACCGCCTCCGGAACGACAGGGCCTTCCGATCCAAAGCCCGCGGCGGGCCCCTCTCGGCGGACCTCGACTGGGAGGGCCTCCTCGACCCCATGAAGTACGTCGGGCGCAGCGTCGAGCAGACCGAACGCTTCATCAGGGACGTCGTCGAGCCCCTGCGCCAGCGGTACGGCGAGGCGATCGCGCAACTGGACGACAGCGGGCCACGGGTCTGACGTCGCGCTCCCCACGCCGAGGCTGAGTCTTCGAAGCCTCGGGTTCCGGCGCCACGCACCATCCCAGGCTCCGCGGACTCAGCCCGGGCGTCGCGACCCTGTCAGCGCCCGGGCGCGACCAGGTAGAAGCGCCCGATCTGGATCTGGAACCGGCGCCCGCCGCGGTCCTCGAAGACGTAGTGCCCTTCCATCGTGCCCCAGGGCGTGCGCAGCGGACAGAAGCTCGAGTACTCGTAGCTCTGACCCGGCTCCAGGTCCGGGTGCCGACCGACCACGCCCGCCCCCTCGATCTCCTGGACGTCTCCCCGGGCGTCGATCACCCGCCACTTGCGGGTGAGCAGGCGGGCGCCGACCCGACCCTCGTTGGTCATGCGGACGTCGTACCCAAAGACCCAGCACGGCGTCCCGTGCGAACCCTCCGGGTCCGACCGGTCGGGCAGGAACATCGGCACCGCGCGCACGCGGAACCCCTCCGTCACCACCTCGGAGGCGTGCGGCGGCAACACCTCGATGGGCAACGAACCGACCGAGGTTCGCGTGCCCGTCGGGTGGGTCATCGGGCGGAATACTACCGGAGTATTCCGTTCGGTGGCGGGCGGGGGCCCGGGAGCATCCCCCCCGGGGGGCGACGGGCGATCCGGCCGGTTGTTGATAGGGTCGGCTTGACGTGGGCCCTCGGATCCGCGACACTTGCGTCCCTTGCCGGGTGTGGCGGGGGATGGACCCGGCCACGGGTCGGGGGCTTTTGGGGTCGTGATCGACCGGCGCGCGCACGGGCTCGGCGGTCGCGGGAGCTTTACGACATGGCATCACGCACGGGTACGAGCGTCGGCGTCGGGGTCACGGTGGCGATTCTGTCCGTCCTGGCCCTGGGCCTGTTCGTGACCAGCATCGTCTTCTACGGCAAGTTTCAGGGCGCCCGGCGCGACCTGCTGGCCCAGCAGACGCAGCAGGGCGAGATCATCCGCCCCGACGAGCGCCAGCGCGACGACGTCGTCGCCCTCCTCGACGAGGCCAAGCGCAACCGCGGCTCGCTGGTGGGCTACCTCGCCGACGCCCAGCAGAAGGCCATGACCATCGTCACCGGCGATCGGCGCACGTCCCTGGCCCGCCTCCAGGAGGTGGTGGGGCAGGTGGAGGGGGCGACCAACGCGCCGCTGCTCCAGGTGCTCCGCGAGCGCCAGGCGCGGCTGGACGGGCTCCAGGCCCAGTACGTGAAGGCCAACGCCGACCTGCAGACCGCGCTCACGGACCTGCAGAACGAGCAGCGCCGCGTTGCGGGCATCGAGCGCCGCTACGAGGAGCTCCTGTCGGGCCTGGGCGCCGACGTGGCCCGCAACGCGGAGCTCGTGTCCCAGTTCCGCCAGGGGACCGACCGCCTGCAGGCCAGCATGGACGGCAAGGTGTCGCGCGTGGAGCAGGAAGCGCGCGAGCGCGAGATGCGCCTGTCCGAAGACCTGACCCGCGTCCGCGAGGAGAACGCCGTGCTCAAGGGCCAGATCGCCTCCCTGCGCGGGCAGCGGTCCGGGCAGGCCCTGCGGCCCGACGACGAATACGCCCTGGTGGACGGCTCAGTCATCGCCATCAGCCCCGGCGACCGCCAGGTCGTCATCGGGGTCGGCAGCCGGAACAAGGTCGTCCTCGGGATGACCTTCTCGGTGTACGGGTCGGCGGCCCAGCTCCGCCCCGACGCCCAGGGTGACTACCCGCCCGGCAAGGCCGCCCTCGAAGTGATCTCCATCGACCAGAGCAGCGCCACCTGCCGCGTGCTGGCCGAGACCCGCGGCAACCCCGTCGTCCCGGGCGACGTCGTCGCCAACCCCCTGTACGACCCCAACAAGGTCTACAAGTTCGTGGTCTTCGGCGACTTCGACGCCGACCGCGACGGGCTGGTCACTCCCCGCGAGCGCACCGACCTGATCGCGATCATCGAGTCCTGGGGCGGGCAGGTGGTCAGCGAGCTGACGGGCGACGTGGATTTCCTCGTGCTGGGCGAGCGCCCCGCGCTCCCGCCCCGCCCCGACAACACCGCCCCCGTCGAGGTCATGCTCCGGTGGATCGAGCTCGACCGTGGCGTGCAGCGGTACAACCGCCTGATGGAACAGGCCGGTTCGACCGGCATCCCCGTGCTCAACGAGAACCGGCTGTACACGCTGCTGGGGGGCGTGCCCGGGGCCAAGACCGCCTCGGGCGGCTGAGCCGGGCCCCGTCGTGGGCAAGAAGAAGCTCCATCCGCCCACGTGGCTCCACGGGCCGCTCAGCGTCGCCGTGCGGTCGCTGATCGCGGCGCCGCTGGTGGCGGGGCTGACCCCCTCGCTCGCCGCGGCCCGTGCCCTGGCGCGGACCTATGCCTCCCTGCCCGCCAACCGCAAGCGGCTGGACCGGGCCCTGAGCCACCTGCGCATCGCGTTCCCCGAGTGGGACGCGGATCGGCGCCGCCAGACCGCCGTCGCCAGCTACGAGCACCTCTTCCAGGTCGCCGTCGAGATCGCCTACGCACCGCGCCTGCTCTCCGCCGACGGGTGGTGCCGACACGTCCGCCTCGGGCACGTCGAGGCCGCCCTCCCGCCCATGCTGGCGTCCCGGCCCACGCTCCTGATCACGGCGCACTGCGGCAACTGGGAGCTCATGGGCTACACCCTCGCCGTGATCGGGTTCCCCGTCCACGCCGTGTACCGCCCCCTGGACCTGGCCCCGCTCGACGCCTGGGTCCGGCGCACGCGCGAGTCGCACGGCATCCGCCTCATCAGCAAGTTCGGCGCCATCTGGCGCGTCGACCGCGTCGTCGCCCGGGGCGAGCCCCTCGCCTTCGTCGCGGACCAGAACGGGGGCGACCGCGGCGTCTTCGCCCCCTTCTTCGGGCGACTGGCGAGCACCTACAAGTCCATCGGGCTGCTGGCGATGCAGCACGGCGCGACGATCGTGTGCGGCACCTCGCGCCGGCTCGAGCCCGGCGAGGCCCCGCCCGCCGGCGTCACGACCGGATCCGAGGTGCCCGGCGGGCTCCGTCGCTGGCACGCCGACCCGCCCCACGCGTGGCGCGCGCCGGGCGGCGACGCCGGGCTCTCCTACGTCGCCGAGATCAGCGACATGTTCGGCCCCGAGGACTGGGCGAGCCAGCCCGATCCGCTCTTCTACCTGACGGCCCGGTACCGCCGGGCCTTCGAGACGATGGTCCGCAGGGCGCCGCGCCAGTACCTGTGGATGCACCGCTCGTGGAAGAGCCGACCGCCGCACGAGCGAACCGATCGCCCCTTCCCCGCCGCGCTGCGCGACAAGCTCCGGAGCCTGCCCTGGATGACGGACGCCGAGCTCGAGGCGATCGTCGACCGCAGCGACCGCGACCGCGCCGAGATCGCCGCGGGGCGGACCCTCTCGTGAGCGCCCGCGGACGCACGCGGGGGCGCCCCGGGCGGGCCGCGCTCCCCACCACTACGATGCCCCGAATTCGGCCCGGCGGACGCCGCGCCCTGGGGAGATTCGACATGAGGACCACTCGCCTCGCGCTCGGGTTCGCCGTCGTCGCCATGGGCGGCATCGCCGCCGGGCTCCTCGCGCTGGCGCCGCCCGCCGAGCAGCCCGCCAGGAAGGGCGGCGAGACGCACGAGCCCGCCAAGCCCTCGCCCCTCGACGCCCTCAAGGCCCTCGCGGGCGAGTGGGAGATGAAGACGGGCGAGGGCCAGGTCACGCTCAGCAACGTCTTTGCCGTCACCTCCAACGGCTACGTCATCCGCGAGATCATGTTCCCGGGCACCGGGCACGAGATGACCAACATGTACCACATGGACGGCGACAGGCTCGTCGTCACCCACTACTGCGCCATCGGCAACCAGCCCCGCATGGTCGCCGCCGTCCCGGAGAAGCCCGGCGTCTGGGAGTTCAAGTTCAAGGACTGCACCAACCGGGGCGTCGCCGACTCCTACATGGGCGGCCTCACCCTCACCATCGTCGACGCCGACCACGTCACGCAGGATTGGACCAGCTTCAAGGACGGGCAGGAGGCCGGCAAGGTGAAGTTCGAGCTGGCGCGCCGGAAGAAGTGAGGGGCTCCGTTCAGTCGCGGACCTGCCCCTTGCCCTTCACAATCTCGCCGATGGTGTAGACCGTCTCGCCCAGGCGCTGGAGTTGCTCCTTCACGCTCTCGGCGAACGCCGGGCGCACGATCAGGCAGTAGCCGATCCCCATGTTGAACACGCGGCCCATCTCCCCGTCGGCGATCCCGCCGTGCCTCTGCAGGAACGTGAACACCGGCGGCACGGGCCACGAAGAGCGGTCGATCCGCGCATCGCAGGTCGGCGGCAGCGCCCGGCCCAGGTTCCCCGACAGCCCGCTCCCCGTGATGTGCGCCATCCCGCTGATCACGTTCTTCACCCGGTAGTTCCGCAGCAGCCGCGTGATCGACCCGGCGTAGATCCGCGTCGGCTCCAGCAGCACCCGACCCAGCGGCCTGGGCGCCGGCTTCCTGCGCCCGCGCTTGGGGGCCTCGTCCAGCTCCGGGTGGTGGGCCGAGAGGTCCAGCCCCGCCTCCGCCACGACCTTGCGCACCAGCGAGTATCCGTTGCTGTGGATCCCCGAGCTGGCCAGACCCAGCACCACGTCCCCCACGCGCACGCGCGTGGGGTTCGACGCCCGCTTCAGCTCCACCACCCCCACGCAGAACCCGGCCAGGTCGAAGTCCCCTGGGGCGTAAACGTCGGGCATGTTCGCCGTCTCGCCCCCCAGCAGGGCGCACCCCGCCTGTCGGCACCCCTCCACCACGCCCTTGACCAGGTCCGTCAGCATGGCCTTGTCGACCGTGGGCACCGCGATGTAGTCCAGGAAGAAGAGCGGCTCGGCCCCCTGCACCACCAGGTCGTTCACGTTCATCGCCACCAGGTCGATGCCCACGGTGTCGAAGACGCCGACCTGCGACGCGAGCTTGACCTTGGTCCCCACGCCGTCGCAGCAGGCGACCAGCACCGGGTCCTTGTAGTTGCGCGCAAAGAGGCGCTGGTTGTAGTCCAGGCGGAAGAGCCCGGCGAACCCGCCGGGGTTGGCCACCACCCGCGGCCCGTACGTCCGGCGCATGAGGGACTCGAGCCCCTCGGTGAAGGTGTCCTTGGCGTCGAGCTCGACGCCGGCGTCGGCGTAGGTGAGTCGCCGGGGCTTGGCGGTGGGCATGGGCGGAGGGTATCTCCCCGGCGCGGGGCCTCGCGCGGGGCGGGGACTCTCAGGCCCCGACGGGGGCTGGAAGGCCCCCGCCCCGACCGGCACGGGACCGACGCATCGCCGATGGGTTCGGGGCACTCGGGCTAAACTCGCCCCATGACGACCACGGCTCCCCTGACCGCCCACGCACGCCAGGCCCGCGAGACGCCCACCGTCGCCGGGGCCCACCTCTTCACCAGCGAATCCGTCTCGATGGGGCACCCCGACAAGGTCGCCGACCAGATCTCCGACGCCATCCTCGACGCCATGCTCGAGGCCGACCCGCACTCGCGCGTCGCCTGCGAGACGCTCGTCTCCACCGGCATGGCCGTCGTCGCCGGCGAGGTCACCACGAAGGCCTACGTGGAGATCCCCGACGTCGTGCGCGAGGTGATCAGGGAGATCGGCTACACCTCGGGCGACATGGCCTTCGACCACGAATCGGTCGCCGTGCTCACGAGCATCAAGAAGCAGTCCCCCGACATCGCCATGGGCGTGGACAAGGAGGGCGCCGGGGACCAGGGCATGATGTTCGGCTACGCCTGCAAGCAGACGCCGGAGCTCATGCCCCTGCCCATCCAGCTCGCCCACCGCCTGGTCGAGCGCCAGGCCCGCGTGCGGCGCGAGGGGCTGATCCCCGGCCTGCGCCCCGACGCCAAGAGCCAGGTCACGGTCGAGTACGAGGGCGAGCGCCCCGTTCGCATCGACACCGTCGTCCTCTCCACCCAGCACGACAGGACCTGGAACGACCGCCAGGCGCCGCTCGCCGACGCCGTGGCCCAGCACATCCTCCGGCCCGTCCTGGGCGAGTGGTGGAAGCCGGGGATCAGGACGTTCATCAATCCGACGGGGCGGTTCGAGATCGGCGGGCCCCACGGCGACACGGGGCTCACGGGCCGCAAGATCATCGTGGACACCTACGGCGGGTACGCGCGGCACGGCGGGGGCGCCTTCTCCGGCAAGGACCCGACCAAGGTCGACCGCTCCGCCGCCTACATGGCCCGATACGTCGCCAAGAACGTCGTCGCCGCCGGGCTGGCCGAGCACTGCGAGATCCAGCTCTCCTACGCCATCGGCGTGGCCGAGCCCACCAGCGTGCTCGTCCACTGCTTCGGCACCCAGCAGGCCGACCCCGTCAAGATCAGCAAGGGCATCCGCGAGGTCTTCCCGCTCACGCCCCGCGGCATCATCGACACGCTGGACCTGCGCCGCCCCATCTATAGGCGCACCGCCCGGCACGGCCACTTCGGCCGCACGCCCGAGGGCCCCTACTTCACCTGGGAGCGGACGGACAAGGGCGAGGCCCTCAAGCGGGCCGTGGGCTGATCCGGGTGGCATGCTCCCTGCTTCGAGGACGCATGCGCGGGGCGCCCGTGGTTCGAGGTGACGCTTCCCCAGGGCGGGAAGCACGCCACGCGCCCGGCGGGCGGAGCAACTCCCGCCGTCCCGCTACGATCGACCCTGCCCGCGCCTCGCCGCGGGCCCGCATCGGGGGACCAAATGGCATCCAGCATCGAACTCTCCGGCAGCGAGGTCTTCGACGCCCCGCCCGAGACGGTCTTCGACACCGTCACCGACCTGGACAAGGTCAAGAGCCTGATCCCAGACCTGGTGTCGGCGGAGAAGGACGCCGACGGCTCGCTCCGTTGCGTCGTCAAGCCAGGCTTCTCCTTCGTCCGCGGCACGCTCAAGACCACCCTCCGCGTCGCCGAATCCAACCGTCCGTCCCTCGCCGTCATCCGCGTGACCAGCGCCGGGATCGGCATGGGCATGGAGCTGGAATCGCGCCTGTCGATCTCGCCCGAGCCCGGCGGCAAGACGCGGATGGACTGGAAGGGCTCCGTGCTGGAGCGCAAGGGCCTCATCGCCGCCGTCAGCCCCGGCCTCATCCGCGGCGCGGCGGAGAAGACCGTCAAGGACGGCTGGGACAAGCTCCGGGCCCTGCTGGGGGGTTGAACGCTCAGGTCGCAAAGAGCGCGGAGCGACAGGGCAAGAGCAGCGGGGCCGAACGAACTTGAAGGGTCTGGGGGGAGTCCGTGGGCCCTGCTTCCTTACGGGGGGCTCGGGCCGGCTCCGCGTTCGCCCCGCGTCAGCCGCTATTTGAACGCCTCCCACTCCTTGCCGCCCAGGACCTTGCTGGCGATCTTGAGCTTCATGATCTCGTCCGTGCCCTCGTAGATGCGGCAGACGCGGACGTCCTGCAGGTGCCGGAAGGGGCGGTAGAGCTCGCTCCATCCGCGACCGCCGAAGATCTGAACCGCCCGGTCGGCCGCCTCCCACGCGGCGTTGGAGGCCCAGTACTTGGCCAGGGCGACGGCGTAGTCGGCGTCGGCGAGCAGGTCCTTGTCGCCCGGCTTCTCGTCCGAAGCCTGCTTGGCGATCGCCGCCCGCTCGATCATCGCGTCGGACGTCGCCCGCATGACCTCGATGCGGGCGAGGTGGTCCTGCACGAGCTGGTGCTTGGCGATGGGCTTGCCGTGCTGGTGGCGTTCCTTGGAGTAGGTGATGCACTCGGCCAGGCAGTCCTCGATGACGCCCAGGCTGCCGCTGGCCACGCTGAGCCGCCCCGAGATGAGCGTGTGCATCGCGATGCGGAACCCGTTGCCCTCCTCCCCCAGCAGGTGGTCGGCGGGGACGGGGTGGTCGTTCATCTGGAACATGGCGGTGTCGGCGGTGTACATGCCGGGCTTGGAGTGCAGGGCCTCCTTCTCGAACGTCTCCCCCGCGGTGGGCACGATGAACGCGCTCATGCGCCGATCGGCGCCGGTCTTGCCCTCGGGGAAGGCGAAGACGATCACGGCGTCGGCGATCGACCCGTTGGAGATCAGGTACTTCACGCCGTTGAGGATGAAGCGGTCGCCCTTGCGCGTGTAGGTGGTCGTGCCCTCGAGGGGGTTGGAGCCCGCGTCGGGCTCGGTGAGCCCGAAGGCCAGCGTGCAGCCGCCCGTGCACGAGGCGGGCAGGTACTTCTGCTTCATCGCCTCGGAGCCGTACTTCATGATCGGGTACTGCCCGATCGAGGACTGCCCGGAGAAGAAGGTGCGCGGGCCGGTGCCCTCGCGGTTGATGCGGGCCAGGCAGCGGGCATAGGTGAGGGCGTCGGCCCCGCGCCCGCCGTACCTGGTCGGCACGAGGATGCCCAGGATGTTGTGCTTCAGAGCCAGGTCGCGGATGGCGTCGTTGGGTCGGCGCTCGACGTAGCACAGCTCCTCGATGGGGCGGAGCTCCTGGCAGTAGGCCTCGACGTCGGCCATCAGTTTCGCGCGGGCTTCAGGTGTCATGGGTCCCTCCGGGCCCCGTCCCGCGGCCGCGGGACGGGCCCGATGGTATGGGGCGGCGAGCCGGTGCGAACGGGGTGATCCCGGCCCGGGGAAGCAAAGAGGAAGAACCGGCCGGAGGCCGGTCCCGCACAAGCCCCTACACGCGGACCATGACCTCCGAGAGCGGCTTGCGCGTGATGACCGGCACCGTGGCGTCGTCGGCGGGGTAGCCCACGGGAAGGAGCAGGAACGGGCGCTCGTGCTCCGGGCGGGCGAGCACCTTGCCGAGGAACCCCATCGGGCTGGGCGTGTGGGTCAGGGTCACCAGCCCGGCGTGGTGGATGGCGGCGATGAGCATCCCCGTCGCGATGCCCACGCTCTCGTTGACGTAGTAGACCCGCCCGCCCTCGTCGGTCTTCATCATCCTGAACACGACGATCAGCCACGGCGCGACTTCGAGGAACGGCTTGTGGGCGTCGGTCCCGAGCGGCTTGAGATCGGCGAGCCACTCCTTGCCGGCCCGTCGCCCGTAGAACTCGCGTTCCTCGGCCTCGGCGGCCTCGCGGATGCGCCGCTTGGTCGCCGGATCCCCCACCACCACGAAGCGCCAGGGCTGCTTGTTGGCGCCCGACGGCGCCGACGACGCCGCACGCACGATCCACTCGATGGCCTCGATCGGCACGGGGCGCGGCGAGAAGCAGCGGCAGGACCGGCGCGCCTTCATCTCCTCGTAGAACTCGCGCGCGGCCTCGACGGGCCCCGCGGGCGTCGCGCGCGGCGGGTACGGCATCTGGGCGCTGGCGTCGGGCGACATGCGGGGCTCCTCCCGGCTCCGATCGTAACCGACAGGACGGACCCCACGGCGCCGCCCCTACACTCCCGGGCCTCTCGGGCGAAGTCCCGGGACGATGCCCGGCACGCCGGCGCCGAGCACCGCCAGAGCACGCCCGGCCTGGCCCCCATGGAGTTCCCGATGAACGCCCGCCCGATCGCCCTCGCCTCGATCCTGGCCCTGACGGGGCTGACCGGCCCCGTCGCGACCTTCCCGGCCGCCGCCGCGGCCCGCGCCGCCGACGCCGCCAAGCCCGTCGACCTGCGCCCCAAGTGGACGGTCGGGCAGGACGTGCGGTACAAGATCGTCGCCGACGGCACCAACGAGATGGACGTGCCGGGCATGGGCGCCCAGAAGACCACGGATCGGCAGGAGATCGTCGTGCGCCTGACGCCCAAGGAAGTGGGCGAGGGCGGCGCCAAGGTCGAGCTGACCTACGAGTCGATCAAGATCAACGTCGAGGGCTCGCCGCGCGGCCCGCAGACCTTCGACAGCACCAAGCCCGACGAGCCGGGCCCGCTGGCGCAGGCCCTCCGCCCCATCCTCGGCCTCACCCTCACGCTCCACATGGACCGCAACGGCAACATCACCGAGGTGACCGGGGGCGACGACGTGCAGGTCAACCCCCGCAGCCAGTGGGCCGGGCGCCTGGTCCAGAAGGGCGGCGTGTCCTCCATGTTCGGACGCGTCATCACCGGCAACCGCACGACCGGCGAGGCCAACGTCGGCGACACCTGGCAGACCGCCGACAAGATCGACCTCTCGGCGATGGGCTCGGTGAAACTGACGGCGGAGAACACGCTCAAGGGCCTGTCGGGCGACGTCGCCACGATCGGCATCAAGGGCACGCTCGAGCTCGACGCCAGCCGCGCGCAGGCCATGCAGGTCAACCTCACCAGCGGCGCCTACGAGGGCTCCGCCCAGTGGGACACCGCCGCGGGCCAGCTCAACTCGATGGAGGTCAAGCAGTCCATGGCCGTCGAGGCCGAGGGGCCCATGGGCAAGGTCAGCTCCAGGCGCAGCCTGACCGAGGTCGTGTCGCGGGTCACGGGCGCGGCGCCCGCGGGGCAGTAACCCGGAACGCCCGGGCTCGCGCGACGGCATCGCCCCCGCGGGGCCGATAACCCGCCACGGCCCGCGCTCATGCCGCCGACGCCGAGTGTGACGCGCCCGCCCCGGCCCGCGCGTGCGGGGTGGTGGCATCGGCCGCGGCGGTATCGCACCTTCGGGGCATGCTGGGACACCTCAAGGCGACGCCCGACGCGGACGCGCGCGACACGCCCTCGAACCGCCGACGGCACGGGCGGTTCCGGTGCGACGAGCTGCGATGCTCGCTGGGCACGGTGCTGGACCTGTCGGCCTCCGGAGCGCGGATCGGCACCGGGAGCTTCCGTCATCCCAGCGCCGGCGCCACGGTGTCCCTCGTGATCAACGACGACGACGAGGCGGTCGAGCTCCAGGCCCTGGTCGTGCGCTCGCGCCGGACCGGGGTGCTCGCCGGCGAGCTTGCGGTGGAGTTCCTCGGCGTCACGCCCGAACTCCGCGCCAGGCTCTTGCGCCTGGCCCGCGGCATCGCCGCCAACCAGTCGGGGCTGTGGTCGCGGGGCGTGTAGCGCCGCCCGGGGCTGGCGCGAGTCGGAAGAACGTGCACCAAGGCGCCGGCGGACGCCGCGGGTGCCACGGGCGATCCGCCTTGCGGATCGCCCGTGCCGGCCTCCGGACCGGCCTCGAACAGCCGCACGGGTCACGGGCGAAGCGCCCGATGACCCGTGGCACCCGGAGCGCATCCGTCCACGGACTTCCGACGAGCGCCACTAGCCCGGCGCCGGAGACCGCGCCACCGCCGCGGCGATGCGCCGCGCCGCCTCCTCGACCATGGACGCGGACACGTCGAGGTGGAGGACGGTGCGGACCCGGCGGGGCCCGGTCGGGAGCGCCAGCACACCCGCGGCCATGAGGCGATCGCAGAGCTGGGCCGCGCTCACGGGCACGTCGGGCCCCAGGTCGAAGAAGACCATGTTCGTCTCGACCTCGCCGGCATCGAGGACCAGGCCCGGCACGCGGGCGAGCAGCTCGGCGAGTCGGCGCGCGTTGCGGTGGTCCTCCCCCAGCCGCTCGCGGTGGTGGTCGAGCGCGTGGAGCGCCGCCGCCGCCAGGATCCCCGACTGCCGCATCGTCCCGCCGAACATCTTGCGGAAGCGGTGAACGCGGGCGATGGTCTCCTTCGTCCCGCACACCGCCGACCCTGCGGGCGCTCCCAGCCCCTTGCTGAAGCAGCAGCTGACGGTGTCGAACTGGGCGGCGAACTTGGCGGGCGCGATGCCTGTGGCGGCGCACGCGTTCCAGAGGCGGGCCCCGTCCAGGTGCGTCCGCAGCCCGTGCCTGCGGGCGACCTCGGTGACGCGCCGAACCTGCTCGAGGGGCCAGACGCTCCCCCCGCCGCGGTTGTGCGTGTTCTCGACCACGAGAAGCCGCGACGCCGGGAAGTGCTGGCTCCAGGGCCTGACCATGGCCTCGACCAGGTCGGCGTCGATGAGCCCGCGCGGGCCCCGCAGCGGGCGGATCATGCACCCCGAAAGGGCCGCGGGGGCGCCGGTCTCGTAGTGGATGATGTGGCTGTCCTCGTGGGCCAGGATCTCGTCGCCGGGCTCGGTCTGGGCGCGGATGGCGGTCTGGTTGGCCATCGTGCCCGTGGGCACGAAGCACCCGGCTTCCTTGCCCATGACCTGGGCGATCCGGTCCTCCAGCCGCTGCACGGTGGGGTCGTCGCCCAGCACGTTGTCGCCGACCTCGGCGTTGGCCATGGCCTGGCGCATCGCGGGCGTGGGACGGGTCACGGTGTCCGAACGCAGGTCGATCAAGGCGTCCATGTCCGAGTCTAGCGGTGTCGCGCCCCGCCGCCGACGACGACCGCGCCTGCCAGATTGGCAATCGCCCCGGGCCGGGCAGCCCATTCGGGATGCCAACGCGTTGCGAACCGCATCGCCTCCGATGCGCCGCGGCCCGCGGCGCTTGGCACGCGGGTTGCCACTGATCCTGCCGTGGACGAGCGAACGGCGGCACCGCCCAACGGGGGGCGAGCCCGCCCTCGCGGACCGAAGCGAAGGAGGAAGCCATGAGCACCCTGATCCGCCGCGATCCGTTCAACGAGATGCCCGCGTTCGGGCGCCTCGTCAGCCAGTTCTTCAACGACCCCATGTCGGGCGATCTCGCCGTGCCCACGCTCGAGGAAGGCAACCTGGCCCTCGACATCTCCGAGGACGAGAAGTCCCTGGTGGTGCGGGCCTCGCTCCCGGGGTTCCGCAAGGAGGATGTCGAGGTTGAGGTGCACGACGGCGTGCTCTCGATCACGGCCCAGCGCGGCGAGGAGCACGAGACCAAGAACGAGCGCTTCTACCGCAAGGAACGCCGCATGTCTTCCGTCTCGCGCCGCATCGCCCTGCCGGCGAGCGTGGCCGAGTCGGACACCAAGGCCGAGCTCAAGGACGGCGTGCTGACCCTCCGCCTGCCCAAGATGCTCAAGGCGCAGGGCACGAAGGTCCGCATCGGCTGATCGTCCCCGCTTCCGGGGTCCGGACGCGCCCGGGGGGCCGATCCCCCGGGCGGTTCGTCCTCAGGGCGTGCGCTTGACGCCGCCCTCGAGCATGTGGGCCATGTCGCGCCGGAGCCACACGAAGCCCAGCGACCCCACGATGCAGAAGACGAGGCTCAGGGCGACGACCCACGCGGCGGCGGCGGTGCCCAGCCCCGCCGAGTAGAGCAGGTTGTAGAGCGTGACGGAGACGAAAGGGGCGACGAGCGCGCGCACGCCGTTGAGCGTCACGTGCGTGGCCATGTACTGGCTGGTCTGGGCCGGGGGCGCAAAGTCGTTGTGCCCGAGGTTCCAGGCGAGCGTGCCCCCGCCGAACCCCACCGCCAGCAGCGCCGACCCGGCGTACATGAGCCACGGGGCGTGCAGGAGCAGGGCCAGCATGAAGATGCCGGTGGCCAGCGTGAACGACCAGCTGTGGACGGAGCGGAACTTGACGACGTGGGCGCGGTCGAGGAACCGGGCCCAGAGCGGGATGGTGATGGGCATGAGCAGCATGGGGATCGCCGTCGTGATCGTCAGGCTCTGGACATAGCCCAGCCGGAAGGCGTCCTGCGTCGCGATCACGACCATGGGCGTCAGCATGATGTTGCCGAAGCCCAGCACGAACATCCAGAGCATGAAGCGCGCGAACCAGCGGTCGCGCCGCAGCACGCGGAAGACCAGGCCCGGACCGCGCCAGGGCGACCCAGCCTTGCCGTCCACATCGTCGGCGTGCTCGGCGCGCAGCAGGGCTCGGTGCCCCCGCACCCGGAGCCGCGCCGTCGCCAGGGCCGCGAGGATCCCCACGCACGCGGCGGCGGGGAAGAACCAGCGGTAACTGTCGCGGTCGGCGTCGAGGGCGGCGCCGAGGCCCAGCCCCACCAGCGCCACGACCAGCACCTGGATCGTCGAGTACTTGCCGATGATGCGGGCCCGCTCGGTGCGGGGGTAGTTGGCCCGCCAGATCGTGGGGCGGATGGTGATGATCCCCGACCAGGCGAGCCGCGCCAGCACGATGAGCGAGGCGAAGAGGATCAGCCCCACGCCGTCGCGGTTCACCAGCGCCAGGGCCCCCACCAGCAGCACGGTCACGACCTGCAGCGTGTTGACGAGGGGGACCTTGGGGCGGCCGTGGGCCACCGCGACCCACACGAAGCTGACGATGTTGGCGATCTCCGGCGCCGCGGTCAGGAGCGCCACCACCAGGTTCAGATGAACGGGGTCCACCTCGTCCGAGAAGGAGCGCTTGGCGAAGACGCCGACGAACGAGCCCTCGATGGCGGCGAGCGTCACGGCGAAGAAGAACACCGTGGCCGCCTCGATCCGGTAGCTTCCCCGGGCCAGCACGGGCATCGCCCCGGGGTGGAAGGAGACAAACGCCCGACGGATCAGGCGCGCGGGGATGACCAGGGGATCGGCCCAGTGCACGGTGGAGGGTCTGCCCCCGGCGCGCCCGGGACCACCCGGGCGAATATGCATCGGGCGGGCGGATCCGCGAGAATCGCCCCTCCATCGATCCGATGGAACCGATCACGGGCTCGGCCCGAACGACAGGGTGCCGAGTCGCCCCTAGCCTTTGAGTCCATGGCCGCCGCCGCCTCTCCAGCCCCGCCCCCTACGCCCTCGTCGCTGACCCCCTCGGGCGCGCACGACGAGCGCGAATACGTGCTCGGGACCGATGCCCAGGAGACGGCGCGGCTGGGGCTCCAGCACCGCCTCTGGTCCGCCGCGACCCACGCCCTGTGGGAGCGGGCGGGCGTGCGCCCCGGGCACACCGTGCTCGACGTGGGGTGCGGGCCCGGGTACGCGGCCCTGGACCTGGCGATGATTGTCGGGCCCGCGGTGGGCCCGGCGGGGCCGGGGCGCGTGATCGCCCTGGACGAGTCGGACCGCTTCCTGCGCTACCTCTCGCAGATGGCCCGGGCCCGCGGGCTGAACAACATCGATGTGCTCCTGGCCGACGCCCAGCGGCTCGACGGCGCCGAGGACGTTCCCTCGCAGGGCGTCGACTTCGCCTACGCCCGCTGGGTGTTCTGCTTCCTGAAGGACCCGGAGGGTCTGATGCGCGGGCTGGCGCGGGTGGTCAGGCCGGGCGGGGCGGTCCTCGTGCAGGACTACTTCAACTACCACGCGATGTGCCTGGCCCCGCGCCGCGCCATCTACGAGCGCGTGGTCAGGGCCACCGCCGATTCGTGGCGCTCCCACGGCGGCAATCCCGACATTGTCGCCGAACTGCCCGGCATGTTCGCGCGGCACGGGTTCCGGATCGAGCACATGTCGGTCCACCAGCGCCTGGCCCGCCCCGGGACCACGCTCTGGGCCTGGCCCGACACGTGGTGGCGGAGCTTCGTCCCCCGCCTGGAGGCGATGGGGTTCATCACCGCCGCCGAACGCGACGAGTTCTTCCGCATGTGGGAGCAGGCGTGCGCCGACGCCAACACCTTCGCGGTCGTGCCCGCGGTGTACGACCTCGTCGCCGTGCGCCGCTAGGCGCCGGTCCGCCCGCCCGGACTCAAGCCTGGTTCCCGCCCTGCCAGAGGCGGATCGCCTCCGCCGCCAGGCCTCCGACGTGCGCGGGTGGTGCGGCCCCCGTCGCCTCGCGGGCGGACAGGTCGCGGTGCTTGAGCAGGTACTCGATGCAGGCGATGACGAACGTCGCGTGGCTCCAGGTGAGCGGGCTCACGCTGATGGGGGCGCCCGAGTAGGGATTGAACTGCTCGGCGAGCGTGCCCGAGGCCTCGGCCCGCCGGACGCACCACTCCAGCAGGGGCACCGCCTCGCCCAGCTCGTCGAGCGTGGTCGCGCGGGCGATCAGGTACTGGGCCTGCCAGAGCGTGCAGATCACCCAGGGGTTGCCCGGCACCACGTCGACGCGGTCGCGCTCCACCTGGTGGTAGTAGTCGCGCTCGTAGCGGGCGCACCCCCCCACGTCGGTCTTGACCCACAGGGCCTGGCGCAGGCGCTCCATCTCGGCCCGCACGCACGGATCGTCGACGGGGAGCGCGCCGAAGGCGAAGACCGCGAAGTTGGCGCTGTCGGCGGTCAGGTCCAGGGCGTACGTGCCGTCGGGCTGGGGCACCGCCATCCGCGCGAACCGCCGCTTCTCCGGGCTCCACATGTGCCGCAGCATCGCCTCGCGCATCTCCTGGGCGCCCTCGCGGAACTGGCGGGCCCGGTCCGCGTCGCCGAACTCCGAGGCGAAGCCGGCGGCGGCGGCGAGGGCCCCGATCGTGGCCCCCACCGTGAACAGGTGCACGCCGCGCCGCTCCTCCCACAGGTCCCACGAGGGCCGCGGCAGCCCGTTGGCGTCGCGGTACTCCAGGATCCACTGCGCGGGCCGGATGATCAGCGGGTGGTACAGCGGCTTGATGAACTCCACGTCCCGGTAGGCCTGGAAGTGCTTGCGCAGGGCCCACACCACCAGGCTCGTCTCGTCCTGCTGGATGGGCAGGATCCGCTGCCCCTCGAGCATCCAGGGGTGCCAACTGCTGGCCAGCTCCCCCGTGGGCGTGTACTTGTGCAGGAAGCAGGGGTTGTCGCCCAGCGACCTGTGGGCGTACTTGAAGAAGCTGCGCGACAGCTCGCTCTGCCCGGCGAGGATGAGCGCGTAGGTCACCAGGGCCCCGTCGCGCATCCAGCAGTAGCTGTAGTGGTCGCCGCCGAACTGCGTGATGTCCGAGTCGTTGGCCGCGATGATCGCCCCGCCCGCGTCGATCTGCGTGCGCAGCACGAGCTGGCTGCGGTAGAACAGATCGGCCACCGGGTCCGGCAGCATCGAGAAGTCGAAGGGCTCCTTGCGGGCCCACAGCCGCCAGTACGCCTCCGTGCGCGAGAGGTAGCGGTCGGGCCCGGTCTCGAAGAGCCGTCGCGTGAGCTGCTTGACCTCCTTGTACGAACGCCCGCACGCCAGCCACGACGTCACGTACCCCTCGCCCCCGGGCGGGAGCTGCACGTTGAACCCCACCGTGGCGTCCACCGACCCCTGGCTGATGGCGTTGCGCCCCAGGTGCCCGTCCTCGGCGTCGCGCCAGGTCCCCTCGGCGCCGCCCAACCGCTTGGTCCCGATGGCCCAGTTGTCGATCCCGCACTTGTTCGAGTCGCAGGCGCTGAACATGAAGTACACGTCGTCCTTGTAGATGACGACGGCGGAGGAGGCGGGGTCGTAGTTGGCCGTGTCGCCCACCGCCGACCCGTTGATCGAGAGGTCCCAGTGCATGAACAGGCGCACGTCGCGCTCGCGCGGCAACAGGTTGCGCACAAGCGTCCGCCGCAGGTACACCGTCTCGTGGAAGTCCACCGCGTCCTCGCAGTGGAGCTCAAGCCCAAGGGCGTCGTTGACCAGGCGCACGTCCGTCACCAGCGTGTCGGGCTTGTAGCGCAGCTCGCGGCGCCAGGAGTCGTGCTCGATCCACGCGAACTGCCCGTCCACCCACACGCCGAACCGCTGCACGCACCCGTCGGTGTGGTTGTACCGCCCCACCCAGGGGTAGTACAGGTCCCGGATCCGGTAGTGCCGGTCGAACGTGATCAGCAGGCTTCCGTTGCCGACGGGGATGTCTCTGGGCATGGGTCGGGCACACTCCGTCGGCCCCTCAAGGCGGACGTCGATCCGCGGGGCTTCGGCCGCTCCTGCCGCTATCGGCACAATCCGCCGCCCGGTGCGCATCCGGGGGCCGCTTCTCGCACCCCACCAGCCGCCCCCGTGCCCGGTCGCCCCACCCCAACCCTATCGCCCGGCCAGCAGCCGGTCGGCCAAGGCCTCCGGCGAATCGGGGACAACCCCAGTCCCTCCCGAGCCTCCCCCGGCGGCGACGGCCTTGAGCCGCTCCGCCACGTCACCGAGGAACGACAATCGAATCCCGAACTTCTCCCCAACCTTCACGGCGCGGCCGCAGCCGATCGGGCGGTTGTTCACGAACAGCTCGAGTTCGGTGTCGGCGCTCTTGGGGAGCTCCACGATGGTGCCGGGGGCCAGCCGCAGAACCTCGCCGACCCGCATCGAGCGTGAGGCGAGCTGGACGATCACGGGCACGTGGAGCCGCATGACGCTGGGCATGGTGCTGGCTTGGCGCTCGGACATGCTCCTCCCTCTCGGCGCGCGACGACGACGCCTTGAGCGGATCCGCAACCATCGTGCCAACCGGAGCCGACGGACGGGCCCGCCCTACTCGTATCGCCCGACCAGGAGCGTGACGTTGTGCCCGCCGAAGCCGAACGTGTTGTTCATGGCGTAGCGGATGCGGCGTTCGCGGGCGTGGTGGGGGACCAGGTCCATGTCGAACTCGGGCTCGGGATGGTCGAGGTTGATCGTGGGCGGGATGACGCCGTCGCGGACGGCGTGCACGCAGGCGATCAGCTCGACCGCCCCCGACGCCCCCAGGCAATGCCCGTGCATGCTCTTGGTGCTGCTCATCATGAGCTTGCCGCCCGCCGACTTGCGGGCGTGGTCGCCGAAGAGGCCCAGCACGGCGGCGACCTCGGCCCGATCGCCCAGCGGGGTGCTGGTCCCGTGTGCGTTGATGTAGTCGATGTCGCCGGGGTTGAGGCCGGCGTCGCGGAGGGCGCACTTCATGCTCCGGGCGGCGCCCTGGCCCGCCGCGTCCGGGGCCGTGATGTGCGACGCGTCGGAGCTGTTCCCCGCCCCGACCAGCTCGGCGAGGACCGTTGCACCGCGTCGGCGGGCGTGATCCTCGGTCTCGAGCACGAACATCGCGGCGCCCTCGGAGAGCACGAACCCGTCGCGCCCCGCGTCGAACGGGCGGCTGGCCTTCTGTGGCTCGTCGTTCCGCGTCGAGAGGGCCCGCATGGTCATGAAGGCGCCGACGCACAGGGGGGACACGGCGGCCTCGGACCCGCCCGCGATCACCACGTCCGCCTCGCCCCGGCGCAGGATGTGCATGGCGTCGGCGAGGGCGTGCCCCGACGAGGCGCAGGCGGTGGCGTGGGCCCCGGCCGGGCCGCGCAGCCCGTAGCGGATCGAGATCATCCCCGTGGTGGCGTTGACCATGAGGCGGGGAACGGTGAAGGGGCTCAGGCGCTCCGGGCCGCGCTCCGCCATCGTCTGCGTGCCTTCCTCGATCGTCATGATCCCGCCCACGCCCGACCCCACCACCACCCCCGCGCGGTCCATGTCCAGCCGCGAAAAGTCGATCCCGGACGCCTTGAAGGCCTGCCCCGCCGCCGCCAGCCCCAGGTGGCAGAAGCGGTCCATCCGCTTGACTTCGCGGGGGTCGATCCCCGCGTGCCTGACCGCGTCGAAGCCCTTGCACTGCCCGGCGATCCTGACGGCCCAGTGCCCGTCGTACTTGCTGAACGCCTCGCCCTCGAACGGGCTGATGCCCGAACGCCCCTCGCGCATGCCCGACCACGTCGACTCGGCCTCGAGCCCGAGGTTGGTCACCGCGCCCATGCCGGTAACGACGATCCGGAGGTGTCGGCGGGAAGGGGGCGTCATGCGCGAACAACCGCTCGGTGAACGCCCCGCGGCGACGGGGGCGACTGCCGCGGGCCGGCCCTACTTGGACCCGACGGCCTGCTTCATGAAGTCCACCGCCTCGCCCACGGTCTTGATCTTCTCGGCCTGTTCGTCGGGGATCGACGTCTCGAACTCGTCCTCCAGCTCCATGACGAGCTCAACCAGGTCGAGACTGTCGGCGTTGAGGTCGGTCTGGAAGTTCGTGCCGCGCGAGATCTTCGCCTTGTCGGCGTTCATCTGCTCGGCGACGATCTCGATCACCTTGGCTTCGATCTCTTGCTCGGTCACGGCTGACTCTCCATGAGCCGGACGGATCCCCAACCTCGGCGCGGTCGGCTCCGGCCGCCGCTGCCGCCGGTTCCGTGCCGACGGTCCCGCGCAACGCCACGCCGCGCGGGGCCGATTATACGGCGTGGGCCTGCCCAGCCAAGCGGCCTCGGGTGGGGCCCGCTCCCGGGGGGGCGCCTCCCCGGCTTCTCGGGCCGCGCCGACCTGACGCTCGGCGCGATCCGGCCTTCTATTCCGGCGCATCTCACCCCGCCCACCCTCACACGGGAAACAGCCCGGTCCGCCCCGCGTATCGACTGGTCGATAGCTCCTCCCGCGTGCGCACGGACCCCTCCGCCCGACGTTCCCGGTGACTCCACCGGAGGCGGAGCCGGAACCGTGCTGCCTTCCGGCGGGGTGCGCTCGATGGACAGGAATCTCCCCAAGGAACCCGAGGCGTTCACCGAGGCCGTCGCCAAGCTCATCCGAACCCAACACCCCCACTACTCCATCGAGCTGGTCGGCCCGCGCGAGGTCCTCGTCAACGGGCGACGCCTCGACCTCGACAACCTCTTCCGCATGGTCGAGCAGGACCCGGCCCGCGGCGACGAGATCGTCGACCACTACATCGAGCAGCTCTTCGCGGGCGATTCCCTCCAGTTCGCCAACCTCTCCCTCGACCTGGCCCGGGCCCGCATCATGCCCCGCATCCAGTCCAGCCGCATCTTCCAGCACCTGGCCCGCGAGCACGTCGCCCACGTCCCCTTCGTCAACGACACCGTCGTCGTCTTCGTCACCGACCTGCCCAACATGACCGTGAGCATCACCACCGAGCAGGTCCTGCGCTGGGGCATCGACGTCGCCGAGCTCGAGCGGATCGCCCGCGCCAACCTCGACCAGTACACCGAGAGCCTCGAAGTTCAGATCGTCGAGAGCCGCGACGGCGGGCGGGCCGCCATCGTCGGCGAGCACGACGGCTACGACGCCGCAAGGCTCCTCATGTCCGGGCTCTACCCCCGCCTGGCCCCGCAGTTGGGCGGCGACTTCCTCGTCGCCCTCCCCGCCCGCGACATGTTCGTCGCCCTCACCCCCGACCCCCAGCCCTTCGTCAAACGCCTCCACGACCGCGTCGAGGAGGACTACCGCAGGCTGCCCTACCCCATCACCAGCGAGCTCTTCCTCGTCACCCGCGACGGCGTCGCGGGCACCCGCGCCGTCACCGACGAGGACGATCGCTGGTGACGATCGACGCGCCGGGGCTCGACGGGTCGGGCGCGCTCAGCGATCCCGCGATCCGCGCCGCGGACTCCCCTCATCACGGGACTGCACCCAACGCTCCGCACCCATTCCCCAACCGCCCAGCGCCCGTTGCCTACTCTCCCCCGTGATCCTCCTCATCGACAACTACGACTCCTTCACCTGGAACCTCGTGCAGCGCCTGGGCGAGCTTGATCCCTCGCTCGACCCAGACCGCGACCTCCGCGTCATCCGCAACGACAAGCTCACCGCCGACGATGCGGAGACGATCGACGCGGGCGGGCCCCCGAGCCACATCATCATTTCGCCCGGGCCCTGCACACCCGGCGAGGCGGGCGTGTCGGGCGAGGTGATCGCGCGCTTCGCGGGGCGCGTGCCGATCCTGGGCGTATGCCTGGGGCACCAGTGCCTGGCGGCGTCCAACGGCATGACGGTGACGCGGCACGCGGTGCCCATGCATGGCAAGACCAGCCCCGTCCACCACGACGACAAGGGCGTCTTCGCCGGGCTCCCCAACCCCTTCGACGCCACACGCTACCACTCCCTGGTCGTGCTCGCCCAGACGGTGCCGCCGCCCAGCGCCGGCGGCCCGTCGTTCGATGTCTCCGCGTGGACCGACGAGCCCACGCCCGAGGGCGGCACGCGCCGCGTCGTCATGGGCCTGCGCCAGACCTTCGGGCCCGGCAAGCCCGCCGCCGAGGGCGTGCAGTTCCACCCCGAGAGCTTCCTCACGCTCGAGGGCCCGCGCCTGCTCGCCAACTTCCTGGCGATGGGCGCCCGCCCGCGCGCCGTCGACGCCGGGCTCCTCGCCGCCATGGTCCCCTGAGCCCGGTATCCTTCCGACCCATGATCACGCCGTCGCCCACCGCCAGGATCGACCCGCAGGTGGCCCGCGGCGTGCTCGTCGCGAAGGTCCCCGCGTCGGCCACCCGCCCGCCTTTCGTCCACCTCCAGATCCCCAACACCAGCTACGAGCTGCACCTGGTCGCCGGCACCCCCCTCGACGCGCTGGCGGTCGCCAGGACGGGGCGCATTGTCGGGCGCATACGCGTGCAGGCGCGGCGTGTCGACACCGTGCGCACGGGCGGGCGCTACGTCGAGCCGGTGATGGGCCGCCCGCAACGGGTCCAGGGCACGGTGATCGCCGTCAACTCCGCCGACCACTCGATCTGCGTGAACGCGGGCGTGCCCATCCACTGCACGCTCACCGACCCGCGCCAGAAGCCCGAGCACTTCCAGCCGGGTCAGCTCGTGAGCTTCGACGCCCTCGAGGGCGCCAGCTTCGCGCAGGACGAGCCGGCCCGCCCAACGTCGCTCACGCCCCCGACGGCCACCGCTGGACCACCAGCGACAGGTCCGCCCCGCACTCCGGGCACGTGCGGCACTCGGGCGTGTTGATCGGGTAGAGGCAGTTGTCGCAGAGCATGTACGCCGCGCGGCGCGCGCGCCGCAGGATCAACCGGCTTCGCACGAGAATCGCGAACCCCACGAGCTGGACGCCGAGGAAGAAGGGAAGAACCACCAGCAACCACGCCCCGACGACGCGGCGCAAGTCTTCCGACGCCGCAAATGCCCAGAGCGTGGCGACCAGCCCCAGCATGGCGCCAAAGCCCATGCCCCGGCCCCACCGTTGATAGCGCGACACGATCCTCGCCCGCAAGGCAACCTCCCTCACGCGATCCGCGGGTCCACCCACCGGTACAGCACGTCCACCGCCAGGTTGAACAGGATCAGCATCGTCGAGAAGATCAGCACCACGCCCATGATCAGGAACAGGTCCTTGTTCTGCACGGCGTTGACGAAGTGCTGCCCGATCCCCGGCACGTTGAAGACGCGCTCGACCACGAACGAGCCCGTCATCGCGTACGCCGTCGCCGGGCCCAGGTAACTGAGCACGGGCAGGAAGGCGTTCTTGAGCGCGTGCTTGAGGAGGATCCCCCGCACCGGCACGCCCTTGGCCCGGGCCGTGCGGATGTAGTCGGCCCCCAGCGCGTCGATCATGCCCATGCGCGTGAGCCGCGCGATGTACGCCGCGAACGGAAGGCTCAGCGTGACCGCGGGCAGGACCATGTCCTGCAACTGCCCCCACCCGCCCACGCTCCCGATCCCCAGCCACACCGGGAAGACCAGCAGCAGCACCGTGCCGATGACGAACGAAGGCAGGCTGATCCCGACCAGGGCGACGGCGAGCGTGGCCAGGTCCGCCGCGCTGTTGGGCCTGACCGCCCCGACGATCCCCGCCCCCAACCCCACCGCCAACGCGATCAGGATCGCCAGGGCCCCCAGCGTGATCGAGACGGGCAGGCTCGACGCCACGATCTCGTTGACGCGCTGGTCGCGGTAGTGCAGGCTCGGGCCAAGGTCGAAGAGCCGCCGCACGGGGGGCGCCTGCCCCGTCGCCCGGGCCGACTCGGCACGCCGCCCCGCCTCGCCCGACAGCGACTCGCGCACGTACCGCACCCCCGTCGCGTTCTCCAGGTAGGAGAGGTAGAACCGCGGGAAGCTGTCGAGGTTGTATTGGCGCTGCATCGCCGCCTGCACCTCGGGGGGAGGTCGCCGACCCTCCGGGTTCTCCAGCGGGTTCCCCGGCACCAGCCACGCCAGCGTCAGCGTCAGCGTGTAGATCACCGCCAGGATCAGCGGCATCTGCACCAGTCGGCGGGCGATGAGGGTGGTCATGGGGGCGGTGAGCGGTGAACAGTGAAGAGTAAACAGTGATGAGTGGCGAGCGGGCGATCAGCGCATGAGGCGGGAGTTGGTGCTTGGCGGGCGTGGCGGGAGCATCATGGGCCGGTCGCGGCCCAGGCCGTCGCCCAGGATGTCGACCCATTGCAGCGACTGCTCCGAGCGCGGGTGGGCGCTGATGCCCGTGAGGCGGTGGGGGTCGAACAGGTAGATCTGAACGTAATGGAAGATCGGGAGCAGCGGCAGGTCCTCCTCGACGATCAGCCGCTCGGCCTCGGAGAGGATCTCCAGGCGCCGGGCCCGGTCGGGCTCGTCGCGGGCCCTGTCCAGGAGGGCGTCGTAGGCGGCGCTGGAGTACTTGCGGTCGTTGTTGCCGTCGCCCGTGCGGTTGAGTCCGAGGAACGTCGTCGGGTCGCCGTAGTCCCCGAACCACCCCGCGCGGCTGACCATGTAGTTGGCCTTCTTCAGGTCGTCCCGGAAGACCTTGATCTCCTTCTGCGAGAGCAGCACCGCGACCCCCAGGTGCTGCTGCCACTGCTTGCCGATCGACTGGGCGATCAGGTCGTGCCCCGCGTCCTTGTTGAAGAGGATCTCGATCGTGGGCAGCCCGCGCCCGCCCGGATGACCGGCCCGCGCCAGCAGGGCCCGGGCCCCCTCGGGGTCGAAGGGCAACCCCTCCGGCGAGGAATACCCCGAGAGCGACCCGACCGGGATCAGCGTGCGGGCGACCGGCTCCCCAGTGCGCCGGATCTGGTCCGTGACGATCGACTTGTCCACCGCCATCGCAAAGGCCCGGCGCACCAGCGCGTCGGCGAACGGGTTGGGCCGCCCGTCGGCCAGCCTCGGGCGGCAGTTGAAGTTGTAGAAGTACGTGCCGAAGGCCGGGCAGGCGTGGATGTGGTTGCGCTTGAGCGGGTCGGTCGGGAGCTGGCGGTCGATCTCGAACTGGTCGACGCCGCGCTCCAGCAGGGACTGGTAGCGGGGCCAGATGTCGGGCTGGCCGTAGTACTCCCGCTTCTCCCGCAGGATCTCGGCCCGGTACTCGGCGGTCACGTCGCTCACCCAGTCGATGCGACCCGTGCGGTACGCCAGCACCACCGCGTTGGCGTCCTCGATCGACGGGATCGCGATCGACCGGATCGCCAGCCGCTCCCGGTTCCAGTAATGCGGGTTGACCTCGAAGCGCATGTCGCGCTTGAAACGCCACGTCACCAGCTCGAAGGGCCCGTTGGAGACCAGGCGCGGCGGCTTGGTCCAGTCCGCTTCGGTCTTGAGGGCGGCCGTCGTCGCGTCCACCCGCTCGTACGACCGCACCAGGGGCGGGTACACGGGGTAGAACACGGGGAAGGCGCACAGGCTCAGGAAGTAGGGCGTCGGGCGCTCCAGCTCCACCACCAGCGTCGCGCCGTCGGGCGCCGACAGCCCGACCATCTCCACGAACCGACGCTCCGTCTCGCGCCACAGCAGGGCCGCCAGCCCCGCCCGCGTCGGGAGCGTCGGGCCGCCACGGGCCCGGGCCAGGTCGGCCAGGAATCCCAGGTCGACGGGCTCGACGGGCGTTCCCTCCTCCGCCGCCCGCTTCGAATCGCGGAGCGCGGCGTCGAGGGCCGACGCCAGATCGCGGGCCAGGGCCGCCCAGTTGCCCTCGTCGGCGCGGGAGCCCAGCGCCGAGGACCGCAGCGGCGCGAAGGTCGCCAGGGCCCCCGCCCGCCAGTCGTAGAAGGCCTTGCCGCCGCGGATGAGGTGGAAGAACGCGGCGTAGTCCGCCGCCAGCTCGGGCAGGAGGGCCCGCCTCCACGAGTAGATGAAGTCCGACGCCACCACGGGCTCACCGTTGGACCACCGGGCGCTCTCGCGGAGGTGAAAGGTGTACGTGCGTCCGTCCGCGCTGACCTCCCAACGCTCGGCGACGCGGGGCTCGGTGGCGAACTCCCAGGTGTGCACGTCGTTGCCGATCAGCCCCTCGAAGAGGATGCGCGTGACGCGGAGGTCCTGCATCCACGACTGGGTCTGGATGTCGAGCGTGGTGACGTCGCCGCGGTTGATGAAGGTGAAGTCGGCGGGAGGGGCCGGGCGGTCCGTCAGCAGCGTCGCCCCGATGAGCAGGGCGAGCAGCGCGAAGGGCAGGACCAGCTTGGCCATGCCCAGAGGGTACGGGTCAGAAGCGGGAGAGCGCCTGCCTCAGGGACGAGGCGTCGGTGATGAACTGGGCGTCGGCGTCGCGGCGCCCGCTGGCCAGACGCGACGAAAGCGGGGGGTTGGACTGGCTGGCGCGATCGCCCAGGCGGTTGCGGGCGAAGTACGCGATGTTGTCCGCCGCCGCCGCCGCCGAGATCGCCCAGGCACGCTCGGCCGCGGCCCGGTCCTGGTCCTCCTTGGGCGCGCCGGGGTCGACGACGGGGAGCTTCCCGCCCCGGGCCAGTTCGATGAGGAGCCCGAGGCACTCGGCGCTGAGCCGGGCCGCGGCCTTGGCGGCGGCCTCGGGCAGCCGACGCGCCACCGCACGCGCGTTGTCCTCGGCCATCGCGATGCTCGCCGCCGAGAGCGTGCGCAGGATCGTGTCGATCCCGGCTGGAGTCGGGGCCTGCCCGCCCATCGCCTTCACGCGGTCGGCAACGCGGGCCGACGCCAGCTCCAGCGCCCGCGGGCGCAGCCCCGGGAACTCGTCGCGCTCCACCGCGGCGGCGGCCAATAGGGCCCTCACCAGCGCGTCGGCGACGTGCGCCTCCGGCTCGGCGACGACCCGCTCGGCGGCCCGCTCCATCAGCCGCGTCGCGGACTGCGGGTTGATCGCCGGCGCGGTCTCGCGCATGGCCTCGAACACTCGGCCCAGCCCCGCCGCCGCCGACAGCCGTACCGACGCGTCCTTGTTCTCCAGTTGCCCGAGCAGCACCTCAACGCTGCGATCCGTCGCCAGGTCGCCCGCGATGCGGAGCGCGTTGACCGCCACGATCGGGCGCGCGTCCTGCGCCAACGACTCCAGCCGCGGCGTCAGCTGTCGGCTGTACTCCAAGCGGAACGGCACGCCGACCAGCGGGTCGGCCAGCGGCGCCAGCAGGTGGTTCCGCGCGTCGCGGATCCGCACCGGGTCCTGGGCGCTCAGGTCGCCCGCGGCCCGGTCGGCGTACTCCTGGATCTGCTGCCGGGCCCCGTCACCCAGGCCCGCCACCGATTGCACCACCGACACCGGGATCTGTTGGGCGACGGCCGCCCAGGGCCACGCCGACGCGACCGCGACGACCAGCACGGTCGAGGTCCGGCGAAGGAGGGCGGAGAGCCGTGCGCGTGAAAGGGTGGCCAAAGCTCGGATTCCTGCGAGGCGTCCCCCAGGGTTGGCGTACCCCCCATGCGCCGCCGGGGCGGGAGGGTAGCGCGCTCGATCCGACGCCGTGACCCGGGGGCTACCGGCCCCGGGAACGCCCAACCTACCCGCGGTCCGCCCGGCGGTCAAACCGCACCGTCAATACACCTCCATGAACACCCGCCTGGACAGCATGAGCTGTTTGTGCAGCATCCGCCGCGTCCAACCCTGCACCTCCGCGAGCGCCGCCCCGTCGCACCGCAGGTACTGCTCCCGCGTCGCCTCCGGGAGCGTCCGGGCCATCCCTTGGACGATCCCGAGTTCCATCCCCGCGATCCCGCAGATATAGATCAAGGCGCCCGGACGCCCCAGCACCGCCCCCAGCAGCTCACGGTGGGTGGTCAGCCGGTCCTGCACGTACAACGGGCCCTCGCCCTCAGGCTGCTGCTCCCGGCTGATCGCGCTCAGGTACGTGAAGTTCGGGTTCTGATACGCCAGCTCCCGCAGGAGGGGGTCGTACAGGAGGTCGCTCGCGTACGGCGCCCCCATGACCAGCACGATCTTGGACGCCAGCACGGGCTGCCCGGTCCGTGGCCTGAGCAGTTCCAGCAGCATGCCCCGGAACGGCGCGATCCCGGTGCCCGTGGCGAAGAAGACGTAATCGTGCTCCTCGGGGCGGGCGGGCAGGAGGAACCGCTTGCCCGCAGGGCCCGTCAGCCGCACGCGCTCGCCCGGCTTGAGGTCGCAGATGTAGTTGCTCGACACGCCCAGGAACAGCCGCCCGGTCTCGTGGTGCTCGTCGATCAGGCGCTTCACGGTCGTCGAGACGATCCGCCCCTGCCCGTCCTCCCCGCCCGCGGGGCACGCCAGGCTGTACAGCCGCAGCTTGTGCTCGCGCCCCTTCTCGTCCGTGCCCGGCGGGATGACGCCGAAGGACTGCCCCGCCAGGAAGGCCCCCTCCAGCCCCGTCCCCGATACGTCGAACTCGACGTGCCGCACGAACCCGGCGGCACGCCGACCCGCGGTGCAGCGCTCGTTGCGCACGACGACGCCCTCGGCGGGCGCGGCCGGACCATGCACGTGCATCCGGGCCTCCGGCAACGCCGGGCCGGGGTCCGAATGGGCGGTGGGAATCGACATCGCGGGCAGCATAGGACTCGCTCGCCGCCGCCTCCGGCGGTACCATCCGCGCCATGGCGCCCCGCTGCAAACCCCTCATCGCCCCGGCGCTCCTCCTGGCGCTCCCCGGGTGCCTGTCGCGCACCATGGTCATCACCAGCCAGCCCCCGGGCGCCACCGTCTTCCTCAACGAAGTCGAGGTCGGACGCACGCCCCTCCAGACCGAGTTCGAGTGGTACGGCGTCTACGACGTGCGCCTGCGCCTGGACGGCTTCGAGCCGGTCGTGACCAGCCGGAAGGCCTCGACGCCCATCCACGAGCTCCCGGGCATCGACTTCTTCGCCACGCTGGCCCCGGTCTCGTTCAAGCACCAGGTCCGTTGGCACTTCGACCTGGCCCCCTCCCCGGAGCGCTCCATGAACCCCGAGGCCCTCGACGCCTCGCTCCTCGAACGGGCCCGCGAGACGCGCGGCCGGGTCGATCCCCCCGCGGCGCCCTGACCAACGCCCCGACCCCGCGGACGAACTACGATCCCGCACGGATTCCAAGCGGATCTTCCAGGAGTGACGGCGCCTTCGTGCGCACGAATGCGGACATGATGCAAGACCAGGCCACCGACAACAAGACGCCCCAACCCGTCCCCCCCACCGACGCCTCCCACGAAGAAGTCTTTGACAAGGGGCAGACGTTCGAATCGCTCGGGCTGCGCACCAGCGTGCTCAAGGGCGTCGAGGCCGCGGGCTTCAAGCACCCCACGGTCGTGCAGGCCCAGCTCATCCCCCCCATGATGAGCGGGAAGGACCTCCTGGGTCAGGCCCGCACCGGGTCGGGCAAGACCGCGGCCTTCGGGCTGCCGCTGCTGTGCCTGTGCGAGAAGGACGTGCCGGCCCAGGCCCTGGTCCTCGTCCCCACGCGCGAGCTGGCCATGCAGGTCACCGCGGAGATCAACGACCTCGGGCGCTTCACGCCCATCAGGGCCGCGTCCATCTTCGGCGGCGAGCAGATCCGTGGGCAGGCGGAGCGGCTCAAGAAGGGCGGACACATCATCGTGGGCACGCCGGGGCGCGTGATGGACATGGCCCAGCGCGGGCACTTCTCGTTCCGGGGCATCCGCTTCGCGGTGCTCGACGAGGTCGACCGCATGCTCGACATCGGGTTCCGCGACGACATCCGCCGCATCCTCGAGCAGTGCCCCCCGCCCGGCAAGCGCCAGACCGTCATGGTCTCCGCCACGATCTCGGGCGAGATCGAGCGCCTGGCCCGCAAGCAGATGCACGACGCCGAGAAGATCGTCGTCGCCGCCGGCTCCCTCACCGTCAACAGCGTCGAGCAGCACTACCTCGCGGTCAACCCCTGGGACAAGAAGCACCTGCTCATCCACCTCCTCACGCACGAGGAGCCGGCGATGACGCTGGTCTTCTGCCGCCTCAAGCGCAAGGTCGACGAGCTGGCCCGGGCCCTCAACGCCGCCGGCATCGACGCCCGCGCCATCCACGGCGACATGCCCCAGGGCAAGCGCAACACCGTGATGAAGCAACTCCGCGGCGGGGAGCTCACGGTCCTGGTCGCCAGCGACCTGGCCAGCCGCGGCATCGACGTCGAGGACATCAGCCACGTCGTCAACTACGACCTGCCCGAGGACCCGGAGGTCTACGTGCACCGCATCGGGCGCACCGCCCGCGCGGGCCGCAAGGGCGTCGCGTGGAGCCTCGTGACCCCCGAGCAGGGCCCCCTGCTCACCGAGATCGAGATGCTCATCAACCGCGAAGTCCCCAAGATGGACTACCACGACTTCAAGCCCACGCCCAAGCCCGCCGAGTACCGCGACGAGAGGCCCGCCGCCGGCGGGCTGATCCGCGCCGACGTCGCCCCCGCCGCCGCGCCCCCCACCGAGCCCGAGGCCAAGGTCAGTCGCCTCCAGCGGGCCGCCCAGATGGAGCCCCCGGCCGCGGCCGACCCCTCCAAGTTCCCGGGCGGGCTGGTCCCCACCAAGATGCCCCCCAAGCGCATGCACGGACGGGTGCCGCGCCGCTGACGGTCGGGAACACGTGGGATGGGGCGGTGGCCCCTACGCTCCGGGCGATGGTGTGCGTCGCGCTCTATTTCCAGGTGCACCAGCCCTGCCGCCTGGGACCCTATTCGATCTTCCGCGACGACCCCTTCTACTTCGACGACGGCGCCAACTCCCAGATCCTGCGCCGCGTCGCCCAGAAGTGCTACCGCCCCGCGGCCTCGCTCCTCCTCGACCTCATCGAGCGCCACCGCGGCGGGTTCCGCGTCAGCCTCTCGCTGTCCGGGACCGTCATGGATCAGCTCGCGGCGTGGGCGCCCGACGTCCTCGACCTCTTCGCGGCACTGGCCCGCACCGGGCACGCCGAGTTCCTGGGCGAGACCTCGCACCACTCCCTGGCGGCCCTCTACTGGCCCGAGGAGTTCGCCGAGCAGGTGTGCCTCCACTCCGCCGCCACCGCCGCACGATTCGGGGTCGCGCCCGCCGTCTTCAGGCACACCGAGCTCCTCCACAGCGACGCCCTGGCGGAGATGGTCCAGCGCCTCCCGCGCCAGGGTGGACCGTGGTCGGCGTGCCTGGCCGAGGGCGTCGAGCCCCTCCTCAACGAGCGGACCCCGGCCCGGGTCTACACCACGCCCGCCGGCCTCCCCCTCCTCCTCCGCAATCACCGCCTCAGCGACGACGTCGCGTTCCGGTTCAGCAGCCGCGCCTGGGACCACGGGCCGCTGAACGCCGCCACCTACGCCCAGTGGCTCGACCGCCTGAACAGCGAGGGCGACTTCTGCGGGCTCTTCATGGACCTGGAGACGCTCGGCGAGCACCAGTGGGCCGACACCGGCATCTTCACCTTCCTTGAGGAACTGCCCGCGGCGCTCCTCTCCGTCCACGCCGGACGCAACCGGTTCGTCACCTGCTCCGAGGCGGCGCTCCTCCCCTCTGCGGGCGTCTACAGCGCCCCCGACATCACGAGCTGGGCCGACACCGAGCGCGACGCCTCGGCGTGGAACGGCAATCCCATCCAGCGGGCCGCCCTCGACGAGTACTTCCGCATCGGGCGTGTGGTGCGCGAGCGCCTCGACCGCGCCGGCGAGCCCGCCGAGCGGTCCTACTGCCGCTCGCTGCTCGACGATTGGCGCAAGCTCGGCACCAGCGACCACTTCTACTACATGTCCACCAAGTTCTTCGCCGACGGCGAGGTCCACAAGTACTTCAACCCCTACGACTCGCCCTACGACTCGTACATCAACTTCATGAACGTGCTCGATCACCTCCGCACGCGATTGGTCCGCGAACCCACCGAACGCCACCCGTCCACGCCCCCGCCTGCGTTCATCTCCGATCCGAGTTTGCGGGATCCGTTCGGGCAAACACCCGGTACAATACAACGATGATGAGGGTGCAGGCGCAGCCCCCGGCCCGATGCGGGTTCTCGCTGGTCGAGATCCTTGTCAGCATCGCCATCGTCGCCGTGCTCATCGGGCTGTTGCTGCCCATGCTCAGCCACGCCCGCGATGTCAGCCGCACGACCCTGTGCGCCAGCAACTTGCGCCAGATCGGCATGGCGTGGCAGGCCTACTTCCACGAGTTCGACCAGTTCCCGCGGCACACCGAGCAGCCCGACTGGCGCTACGGCGGGGTGATGTTCGTCGGCGTGGACCGCCGCGCCGTCCTCGACCTGGAGCGCCCCATCAACCGCCCCCTGGCCGAGCAGGGCCTGGGCGAGAGCGGTGAGCTGGCGGGCCTCTTCCGCTGCCCGGGTGACAAGGGCGTCTTTGCCCGCGACGACGGCGACCCGCGCGGACGCGTCAGCGTCCTGGCCGGCAAGACCTGCTTCGGCACCTTCGGCACCAGCTACCGCGCCAACCTCTTCCTCCTCGATTCCACGAGGGCCGGGATCGACCCCTCGCGCCGACCGCTGCGGCTCGCCGAGGTCCACGTCGGCGCCAGCGACCTCCTGCTCACCGCCGACGCCGCCTGGTGGTACGCCACGCGACCCGACCCCGATCCCGACGCCTCGCTCGAAGCCAGTTGGCACACCAGGCGCGACGGCGGGAACATGCTCGCCATCGACGGCTCCGTCCGTTTCACCGACTTCGCCGCTGAACGTCAAGGACGCCCGCGCCCCTTCGCGATCATGCCCAGGCCCTGAGCCTCAGCCCGACCCCAGCCGGCGCAGGATGGCCTCGCGCACGACCTTGCCGTCGGCCTGGCCCCCCGCCAGCTTCATCACCGCGCCGACGAGCCGACCCACCGCGGCCTCCTTGCCCGCGCGCACGTCCTCGGCCGCCCGCGGGTTCTCGCCGATCGCCCGCTCCACCCACCCCTCGATCGCGCTCTCGTCGCGGACGATCAGCAGCCCCTGCGTCCGGGCCAGGGCCTCGACCGCCCCGAGCGCGTCGCCCGCGGGCATCGACCCGGCGAGCAGCGCGACCAGCGGGTCCACCGCCTGGTTGTTGATCCGACCCCGCTCGCGCAGCACCCCGAGGGCGGCCAGCCCCGCCCCCGTCAGCCCCAGGTCGCCGATCTCCACGCCGCGCTCGTGGGCCAGCCGCGCCGCGGACTGCATGATCAGGTTGGCGGCGACCCTGCCGGCGCGGATGCGCTCCACGCCCAGGGACGCCATCGAGTCGATCGCGCCCTCGAACACCTCGCACGTCCCGCGGTCCTCGACCAGGGCCTGCGCGTCCTTGCCCGAAAGCGCGAACTCGTGCGCATAGCGGCGCATGCGGGAGGCGGGGAGCTCGGGGATCGTGGCCGCGAGCCGCGCCCGCCACGCCTCGTCCACGACCACGGGCGGCAGGTCCGGGTCCGGGAAGTAGCGGTAGTCGTGCGCGTCCTCCTTGGAGCGCAGGAGGAAGGTGACGCCCCGCGCGTCGTCCCAGCCGCGGGTCGATTTCATGCCCGGGCCCATGCGGCGCCCGTCGGCGAGCCAGCGGGCGGGCTGCTCGAAGACCTCGTGCTCGATCGCCCGCTTCAGCGCCGTGTAGCTGTTCAGGTTCTTGACCTCGACCACGGGCGTGCGCACGGCGTGCCCGTCCTCCAGGGTCAGCTCGCAGTTGATGTTCGGCTCGAACCGCACGTGCCCCTTCTGCAGCACCCCCAGCGTCACCCCCAGGAACCGGCACAGCGCCCGCAACGACCTGGCGAAGTGCACGCACTGGTCGGCGGAGGAAAAGTCGGGCTGCGTCACGACCTCCAGCAGGGGCGTGCCGGCCCGGTTCCAGTCGACGATCGAGAAGTCGATGGGGCGTCCCCCCGGGGCCTCGTGCAGGAGTTTCCCGGCGTCCTCCTCCAGGTGCGCGCGCACGATCCCGACGCGCAGGCCCGGGGCCCCGGGCTCGAAGTTGCCGCGCTCGTCGCACCCGGGCAGGTCCACGGCGCCGTCGAAGCACAGGGGCAGGTCGTACTGGCTGATCTGGTAGGCCTTGGGGAGGTCCGGGTAGAAGTAGCTCTTGCGGTCCCACTTGCTGAAGCGGGCGACCTGGCAGCCCAGGGCCAGCCCCACGCGGATGGCCATCTCGACCGCCTCGCGGTTCATCACGGGCAGGGCCCCGGGGAGGGCCAGGACGACGGGGTCGATGAGGGTGTTGGGGGGGGCGTCGGCGAACCGGGCGCAGCCGGGGCTGGGCGCGCGGGTGAACATCTTGGTGCGCGTCGAGAGCTCGACGTGCACCTCCATGCCGATGATCGGGCGGACGGACGCGATCGTGGCCATCCCCCGATGGTAGTGGGGAGAGAAAAAGTCGGGGCGAACCCAACACAGGTCCGCCCCGACTGCTGGAAGGGAATCCTGTCGGGCCCGGCGGAGCCCGGCGGCGTCATCCGCCGCGCTTGCTCATCTCGTCGAGCCGCTTCATCAGCTCGTCGAATCGTCCGTTCATCTTCTCGATCTGCTCGCGGAGTTCGCGGTTCTGCTTGCGGAGCTCGGCCAGTTCGCTGTCGGGGGCGGTCACCCGGGCCTTGGGCGTCTCGGGGGCGGGCGCCGGCTCGGGGACGGCGGGGGCGGGCACGCCCCGGCGGAAGCGGAGGGCTTCGGGGCCCTGGCGCAGGCCGCGGGCCTGCTCGCGCATCTCCTCGCGGATGCGGGCGAGCTGCTCGACCAGGCGCTCGACCTCCTCGCGGACCTTGCCCTCGATGTTCTGCTCCTTGAGCTCGGCCTTGAGGCGCTCGATGGACTTGCGGAGCTCCTCGCGGGCGTCCTCGATCTTGCGGCGCACCTCGGGGGAGTTGAGGGCATCGGGGAGGCTCCAGATCACGCCGCCGCGATCCTGGGGGTCGACCCCGCGCCAGAAGTCCCGGGGCTCGTCGCCGGCCTGGGGCTCGGTGGGGATGCCGAGGCGCTGGCGGTCGAAGGCGGCCAGTTCGACCTTGACGGTCTCCTCGCCTCCCTTGCGGACGACCTTGAGTGCCAGGACGTCGCCGGGCTTCTTCTCGCGGAGGATCTTGCGGAGGGTGTCCGGGTTGACAGGGCTCTTGTCGTCGATGGCGATGATGACGTCGCCGACCTGGAGGCCGGCCTTGTGGCAGGGCAGGCCCTCGACGACGCGGTCGACGCGGATGCCCGACTCGATCCCGAGGTGGTCGAGGACCGCCGCGTTGGGGTCGGACATGTTGATGCCCATCATGACGGGCGGGGGCTCGTAGGGGGCGGCCCGCTGTGCGTCGGGATCGAACCTGAAGTCCTCGATTGGGATGTCGGGCAGGAGCGGCATGTTGCCCAACCACGCGCCCCGAGCGGTGCGCGGGAGGTTGAAGGTCTTGACGACGGCGCCGCCCTGATCGAGGATCTCGACGCGGCCGCCGCCCGTTCGGCGGAGGCGCTCCGCAGGGATTTCGACGCCATCGATCCTGGCGGCGAGCTGGTCGCCCTCGATAGTGAGCTCGTACTTGTGCTCGCCGTCAGTCTCCATGATGACCATGCGCGAGGTGGGGGCGCGGCCATCGCGTTGCTTGCCGGTGAGGGGCTGATCGAAGCTGCCTTCGAGCTTGCGCTCCTGTGCGTTCTGGGCGATCGCCTGGGAGGCGAGCCCGCAGGCGAGCAGGAGTGCTGGAAGCGTGGTGATTCGGGCGTTCATCTGATGACTCCTTCGGTTCGCCATCCAGTCGCTGGGAACTCGGGGGCTCTGGTTTCGCGCCGACCTACATGGGGCCGCGCGTCGGGGTCGCGGGCTGAGGCTCGATCCGGATCGGGACAGGGGCGAGGAGCTGGCCCGTGTCGTCCGGGGCGAAGCGGTACAGGACGGGCACCGTCGTCCGCTCCACGATCTGGCGGATGTAGACGACTTCGAGGCGATCGCCCTCGTCGTCGGAGATGGGCGTGGCCTGGACCAGGATCTTCTCGGGCAGCTCGGCGATCACGCGCCCGGTCTGCTGTCCGCGGGTCACGTACAGGTCAAGAGCCTCGGCGGGCGAGGCGATCACGGGGCCGGTGTCGGCGGTGAAGAAGCCCGCGGCCTGGGGGCCCGAGCTCGACGCGGGCCCTGCCTGCGGGGGGGTGCCGCGGTACAGGAGCACGGCCAGAGCCGCGGCGGCGGCCCAGCCCAGGTACGTCCCGACCGTCCCGAACGCCGGCCTGGCGTGCATCGGGTAGTTCGCGCTGGCGGGCAGGTCGACGCCCTCGGCACGGGCGGTCGCCCGCGCCACGGCGGCGGTCAGGTCGGCGTGGTGCCGCTGCGCCAACGCCACCTCGCGCCAGATCGACGGGTTTGACTGGGCCGTGCGCTCGATCGCGGTCCATTCGCGGGGGCCCGCCACGCCGTCGACGACGCGGGAGATCACCAGGTCGAGCACGGCGTCGGAGCCGTCGGCGGAGTCAGGGTTGTGGTTGGGATCGGTCATGGGCGGCACCCCCTTCCAACACGGGGATGCGCCCGCCGGCCCGATCCGTCAAGAGGTCGGGGTCCCAGAACGGGCGTCCGGGTCCAGCACCCAGCCCAGGTCGGACCAGACCTTCTCGGTGCGGACCGGGGCGGGGGTGGCGTCGGCCAGCCGCAGCCCGCACCCGACCAGCAGGTCCACCAGCCCATGGAAGTCGGCAAGCCCGATGAACTCGCGGGCGATCCGGGGCGGCGAGGCGTGGTCGCCCGCCTGGACCGCGGCCAGGTCGGCCATGTTGTGGTAGTTGCCCAGCGGCAGGCACAGGCAGGTCGCCTCGTAGCCCCCCTGGCAGAAGACGGTGGCCTCGCACGCTCCCCCGGCCATGAGCTTGCGCTGCCAGCGCCACCGGGGCAGGTCGCGGGCCTTCTGCGACGCGAGCGGCTGGGCGGGCCCCCCGGCGATCTCGGCGGCGCGGGCCGCCACCGCCGCGGTCAGGGACGGAGAGAAGATCGACAGGCGGTCGCCGACGCGGACGATGGGGCCGGCGTTGATAGGGGAGTCGTTGAAGGCGCGGCTGTTCTCCAGGGCCAGCACGCGCGACCCCGGGGGCATGGTGCGGTTGGTCACCGCCGCGATGGCGCCCAGGAACCCCACCTCCTCGCCGCGCGTGAAGAGCACGCGGACGTCGCTCACGGCCCCGCCGGCGGCGCGGCGGGCGTGGAGCGCGTCCAGGGCGGCGAGGGCGGCGGCGGCGGCGGCCAGGTCGTCGCACGCCGGCGCCTGCACCAGCCCGTCCGCGACCTCCGAGGGCGGCAGGTCCCACACGGCCAGGTCGCCGGGCATCAGGTCCTCCGCCGGTCGCTCCAGTTCGACCAGGTAGCGCTTGAACGGCTCGGGCGGGGCGCCCTCGTGCGGCGCCAGGTGCTCCAGGACCCGCCCGCGGGTCGCGTGGTCGTCGGCGTCGAGGCAGCGCACGCCGGCGCCGGGGAAGTAGTCGGACATCACCCCGCCCCGGAACGCCAGCTCCACCGCCGTCGGGCTCACGATCCGCTCCACGACGAAGCCGGGGTGGTCCAGGTGGGCGGTGAAGAAGAGCGGGCGATCGCTCCGCGGCGAATCGTCGAGGCCGAGCACGAGGTTGCCCGCCGGGTCGCGCTCCAGGCGCACGCCGGGGTGGTTCTCGACCCAGCGCTCGATCCAGCGGACGACGCGGCGCTCCTTGCCGGCGGCGGTGGGGACGCCGGTCAGTTCGAGCAGCCAGGCCAGGTGACGGGCACGATCGGCGTCGGGGATCAGGGTCACGCCGGATGGTAGTGGCGCGAGTCGGAAGAACGGGCACCAGGGCGCGGGCGGGCGCCGCGGGCGATCCGCCCGGCGGCTCGCCCGTGCCGGCGTCAGGACGGGCCTCGAACAGCCGCACGGGTCACGGGCGAAGCGCCCGAAGACCCGTGGCCCCCGGAGCGCATCCGTCCACGGACTTCCGACTGGGGCCAGTCGTGGGGAGCCCCCGCGGCCTACGTGCGGATGCCGGTGATCGCCGCGATCCCGATCGGCAGGAGGACGAGCACGGGCACGAACGCCGAGAGCTGCGGCGGGAGCCCCGGGATCCCGAGGGCGGTGGCGGCGACGACGCTGCCGATGAGCCCGGCGACGGCGACGGGGGCGCACTTGATCGACTGGAGCACCATGTTGCCCGGCTCGCGGCGCAGGAAGAGCGGGAGCGTGATCAGCAGCGTCAGGATCGTGCAGAGCATGATGGCGATCCGCGACCAGCGGACGCGTTCGAGCTGCTCGATCTGGCGGCGCACGCCGTCGGGCGTCGCGTCGCCCAGCACCTCCGGGCGGTCGATCAGGCGCGAGATCTGCGACCAGCTCAGGCTGTGTCGGAACTTGGCGAATCGGCGCAGGGTGAGGGCGGTGGGGTCGAGGTCGGTGGCGACGCGTGACGCCGCCTCGACCGTCGCCCGCCCGTTCAAACGCACCTGGGCCCGCCCGTCCTCCAGCTCCCAGGCGTTGCCGCTCCAGCGCGCGGCGGCGGCGGTGACGCGGCGCGTCGTCAGGCCCCGCGCATCGCGCTCCAGCACCGTCAGCCCTTCGAGCGTGCCGCGGTCCGGGTCGAACTTCTCGGCGTAGAAGACGCGCCCGGCGCTGTCGGCGGCGAGCGGCACGCGCGAGGCGCCCAGCGAGCGCTGCCCCAGCGTGTCGTGGCTGCGCAGGATCAGCGGCGCGATCCGCGGGATCACCAGCTCCTGGTTCACCCCCTGCACGAGCACCGCCAGCAGACCGACCAGCACGATCGGGCGGGCGACGCGGAAGAGGCTGCGCCCGCCCGCCAGGATCGCGATGAGCTCGCGGTGGCGCGACATCGCCGCCAGCGTGAAGCCCATCGCCCCCACCAGCACCAGCCCGATCGTCACGTTGTAGAGGTTGAGGAGCTTGGGCCACCAGAAGTCGAACACCAGCAGCAGCGTGACCAGCGTCACGCGCACCACGCCCGGGCGGGCCTCGCCCGACCCCGCCATCGCCGACGCCGCCGACCGGAACGAGTTGAAGTTCCACGACAGATCGACGGCGACGATGAAGCAGAACAGGATGACCAGCAGCGCGAGGATGTTCGCCAGGAGGGTCCTCGCGATGTAGCGGTCGAGGATCGACATCGGGGGTCAGGGGGCCGGGCGGGCGACGCGCCCGGCCAGGAGCGAGCAAGCGTACGCGACGGCGGCGGCGAGGTAGACGTCCGACGCGAAGTGGGCCCCGGCGAGCAGACGCGTCAGGGCGCAGCCCGACGCCGCGACCAGGGCCGCGGGCCACACCCCGGGGAACAGGCGCATGAGCACGAAGGCGGCGCCGAAGGCGACGGCGGCGTGGCTGCTGGGCAGCCCGAGGTTCGACCCGTCCCGGAACCCGTCCAGAAGGGGGCGGAAGACATACCCCTGGTACTCCTTGTCCGGGCCGATGGGACGCTCGCGCCCGATGACGAGCTTGAGCAGCTCCGCGGCGGCACCGGCGAGCACGGCGCCCCCCAGGAGCGCCAGCCCGCGCCGGCACACCTCGAAGATGGGCGTGCGCGCCCCCCCGGTGCGGAGGCGTCGGCGGGCCGAGGCCCCGTCGAAGAGCATGATCGACAGGGCGATCAGGATCCAGGTGGGGACGTACCCGACCTGCCTGAAGAGCTGGAACCAGTCGCGGGCCTCCAAGGCGCGAGAGCCCGGCTCGGACGTCACGCGCAGGGCGAAGAAGATCGCTCGGTCGAGCAGGCTGACGACGACGAACCCCGCGGCGATCGCGGCGACGATGACGACCGCTCGGCGGGGGCCGGTCGCGGGATGGCGGGCGGGCGTCGTCATGGGGCGTCGGTAAAGCCACGGTACCCGACGCCGAGGTACGCCGCCCGTCGGCGCTTGGGGTCGCCGTCGAGCCGCCCGGCGTGTTGGAGCGACTCGAACGCCCGCCGGAGATGGGCCTCGCCGGGCGTGCCCGGCTCGTCGGCGCTGATGACGGCGGCCCGCCCGAGCAGGGCGGGGTCGGCGAGATCGGTGTCGGGCCAGAAGTCCCAGGGGGTCTTGCGTCCGCCCAGCGGTCGGCTGGCGCAGTAGACGGTGACGGGCCCGTCGCCCGGCCGGCGCGAGCGGTGGAGGTAGTACCAGAGCTGGGCCGCCCGTCCGTAGTGCTGGGCGATGACGATGGGGTCCGAGCCCGTGCCGTCCGCGAGGGTGCGCACGTGGGCCGCGAGGCGCGGGACCCGCGTCAGCCCGGTGAGGCGACCGGCCGGGACGGCGCTCGACACGATCGGCAGCCCCAGGATCAGGTCCAGGCGAGCGACGACGATCGCGACCGCGATTCCGACGGCGAGCGTGGCGTGCCAGGCGACCTGCGGGATCGTCTCGGGGCGTCGCCGAAGGAGGCCGGCGCGGGGTCGGGGCGCGGGGAGCGCGAGCCAGTCGCGCAGGCGCCTCTTGAAGCGGTCCATGCCGTGGACGGCGCCCCACCCCGCGAGGGGCATCGGGGCCACCCATCCCGCGACGGGCCAGTTGCCCTCGGGCTCGCTCAGGAAGCTCAGCCCGAGGTAGAAGAGGAGGACCGGGAGGGAGAGGTGGAGGAGCGTGCCCGAGGCGGGCCCGGGGCCGGCGGTCTCGCGCCGCCCACGCCATCCGACCCACATGAGCGCGAGGGCGGGCCCGACGAGGGCAAGCTGGGCGCCCAGGAGGGAGAGCGTCCAGAGGGGCGAGTACCCCGGCTCGGCGGTCGGCGCCAGGTCGCTCCCGGGGAGCCCCGCGTGCCCGAGGAGGTGGGCCAGCGTGGGCCAGCCGTGGCGCGCGTTCCAGAGGATGGGCGGCGCGACGCCGAGCATGAGGAGCGCGTGGGCGAGGACCACGCCGGTCGGCCACGCTCGCCAGGCGCGGCGCCGGAGCGCCCACGCCAGCACGATCCCGGGGACCAGCAGCACGATCGTGAACTTGAAGAGGACGCCCACGGCGAGCACCAGCCCCAGCGCGACCCACGCCCGCTTCGACCCCATCGCCAGGGCCCGCCACGCCGACCAGCACGCCAGGGCCCAGCAGGCGACGAGCGGCCCGTCGATGGTCATGAGGAGCGAGAGGGCCTGGAAGACGGGGGCCAGGCCCATGCACGCTGCGGCGAAGAACGCGGCCCGCCGATCGGGAATCGTGTCGCGGGCCAGCCCGGCGACGGCGAGCATGGCCACGCCGCCGGCCAGGGCCGCGGGCAGGCGCACGGCCCACTCGGCGTCGCCCAGCACCTGCGTCGCCAGCCCGATCGCCCACGCCACGCCCGGGCCCTTGGTCGAGTAGGCCCAGTCCGGGTGCAGGCTCCAGACCCAGTACTGGGCCTCGTCCTCGATGAGGGAGTAGGGGCAGAGGAGGACGAGGTAGGCGACGCGGGCGGCGGTGACGGCGAGCGTCAGGAGCAGCACGGCGCGCCACGACCCGGCCCAGGGGGCGAAGCGCGGCCCGTCGATGGCGGTCGGGTCGGTCATGCGCTAGTGGCGCGCGAGGATCGAGTACACCGCCAGCGTGTACGCCGCGAGCGCCAGCACCCCGCTCCACAGCAGCGCCAGCCCGATCGGGCCCGAGGCGTGCGTCATGTTCTGCCCGCCCGCGATGGTGATGATCGCCAGCAGGGCCGGGAAGAACGTCCAGAGGTACACGGTGAGGGGCTGGCTGCGCGAGAGGCGAACGGCGGTCACGCCCCCCGTGAGCACCATCACGAAGCACGACGCCGCCAGAGCCATCCGCTCGTGCTGCTTGCTCAGGACCTCCCGGTCCAACGCCCGGATCTCCTTCACCAGCGAGTCATGCGCCTTGCGCAGGGGCGAGCCGGCGCCGGAGGCCTCGGCGTCGGCGCGGGCCCGGAGCGCCAGCGCGAGGCTGGGCTCGGCGAGCAGGTCGATCATCGGGTCGGGCTGGGGCGTCAGCCCGGCGCGGACCACGCGCCCCTGCGCGCCCACCGGCGACGCGGCGCCGCCCACGGCCCTGGCCGAGGCGTCGTCCAGCTCGAGCTGGAAGGCCAAGTCGCGCCGCACCGTGTCGGTCGAGATGCGCGGGACCAGGCGGGCGGAGCGCGCCGACCACGCCGTCGTCGCCCCCGCGCGGGGCGAGCCCGGGCGGTGCAGATCGACCTCGATCGCGCCGCCGGGGGCGGACGGGATGAGCGTCCAGTCGTCGGGGGTCGCCGGGTCGAGCTGGGCCAGCCCGGAGGCCCGCACGACCACGCGGTTCCCGGCGCCGTCGGTCAGCGTGATCGAGCCGGTCGCGTCGAGTCGGCGGCGCAGCTCGCGCGGGGCGGCCAGGCGACCCAGGGCCAGGGCCAGCTCGCGGCGGCGGGCGTCGATCCAGTTCATCTGGTCCGGGTCGTCGCCCAGGCGCCGGAGCTCGCCGAAGGTGAGGAACTTGGGGTCGTCCTTGAGCGTGCTGGGCATCATCACGGCCCACTCCTGCCCGGACGTGAGCACGAGGTTGGAGCCCTGGTCCAGCCCCACGGCGTCGTCGACGCGGAGCACCAGGGCCATGTCGCCGTCGCCCCGGCGCCGCCCCGAGAGCGTGCCGTCGGCGCGGACCTCGGGGAACATCCACACGTCGGCCCGCGTGGCGGAGATCTCGTCCTTGACCCGCCCCTGCTTGTCCACCCGCACCGCCACCATCTTCAGCAGCACGACGTGGTCGACGGCGCCCGACGCGGGGTCGGGCGTCAGGGCCTGGGCCGAATCGGCGGCGACGATCAGGTCGTTCAGCTCGACGCTCCGCCCGCGCTGGATGGCGTTGGTGATCAGGCGGGCAAAGTCCGCCTTGACGACCTCCTGCATGCCGCGGAGGTAGCGCGGGATCACCGCCTCGTTGAGGACCGCCAGCGACCCGCTCACGAGCAGCCCCGTGATCGCCGCCGGCACGAGCAGGGCCCGCAGCGAGATGCCGCTGGCCTGGGCGGCGGTCAGCTCCAGGTCCGTCGCCAGGCGGTGGTAGGTGAGCGTGCTGGCGAAGGCGCACGCGAACGGGAGCGCGTACGCCGACATGGGGATGAGGGCCAGGGCGATGAAGCGCAGGGCGTCGACGGGCGAGAGCTCGCCCCCCGCGACGGGGCGGATGGAGGCCGCGAACGCCAGCACCGTCACCAGCACCGCCGTCGTCAGGGCGAGCAGGCGCCAGAGCGCCGCGAGCGTGTGCAGCCAGAGGATCCGGGGCGGTCGCCTCATCATCGAGTGGTGGAGGGTATCGGCGCCTCAGGGTCGGCGCGAGACCTCGACGAGCCCGCCGGGCGTGTCCTTGACCGCCAGCCCCATCGACGCCAGGCGATCGCGGATGCGGTCGGAGGTGGCGAAGTCCCTGGCCGCACGGGCCGCGCGCCGCTCCTCGAGCAGGGCCTCGATCTGGGCGCTGGGCTCGACGCCCGCCTGGTACACGCCGATGGCGGTGGAGCGGGCCTCGGGGCGCTCCAGCCCCAGCACGCCCAGCACCCCGTCCAGCCGTCGCATGACGCGGGCGTCCTCGGGGCCCGGCGAGGCCAGCCCGCCCGCCCACGTGTTGACCGCCGCGATGCCCCGCGCGATGTTGAGGTCGTCGTTCATGGCGTCGGCAAACTCGCGCTCGACCGGGCTGACGCCCCCGCCCTCCGCCTCGGGCCCGCCCCCCGCCGCGAGCACGCGCCGCCAGCGCTCGACCAGGCGCTGGCTGTCGACCAGCCCCTGGTCGGTGAAGTTGGCGTTGGCGCGGTAGTGGGTCTTGATCAGCTCCAGGCGCAGGGCCGCGGGCTCGACCCCCCGCGCGAAGAGGTCCCGCGCCGTGAAGAAGTTCCCCTTGCTCTTGCTCATCTTCTCGCCGTTGACCAGCAGGAAGCGGGCGTGGAGCCACAGCCCGGCGAAGGACCCGGCGTCGGGGTCGGCGTTGAAGGCGCAGCAGCTCTGCGCGATCTCGCACTCGTGGTGCGGGAAGATGTTGTCCTCGCCCCCCGAGTGCAGGTCGATCAGCGGCGCGCCGTTCTCGACGACCAGGGACGCGAGCTGCTCGGGGGTGAGCGGCTCGCCGTCGAGCGCCCCGCGGGCCAGCCGCGCCACGCTCATGACCGTGCACTCCACGTGCCACCCCGGGTAGCCCCTGCCCCAGGGCGAGGCGTCGAACGCCGCCTCCCAGCTCATGAGGTGCGTCGGGTCCTCCTTCCAGAGCAGGAAGTCCGCGGGGTGCTCCTTCTGCGACTGGTGAGAGGCCTGAATGCGCCCGCCCTCGCCCTCGCGGAGCCGATCGAGCGTGTTGCCGCTGAGTCGCCCGTAGGGCCCGAACGAGCGCACGCGGAAGTACACCGCCCGCCGCCCCGGCTCGCCCGCGACGTACGCGTGCCCCGACGCCAGCAGCCGGCGCACGACCGCGATCATGCCCGGCACGTTCTCGGTGGCCCGCGGCATGAGCGTCGGGTCGCGATCGGCGTCGAGGGCGACCTTGAGCCCCAGCCGCCGCGCGTCCTCCCGGAAACGCGACTCGTAGAAGCGGGCGATGGCGTAGGGGTTGCCCGCGTCCACGTCGACGCCCGCGGGGATCGTGCCGGCCTTCTTGGCCTCCTCGAGCCGCCGCCCGGCCACCGCCATGCGGTCCTCGCCCGACTCGCCCCCCTCCGCGTCGTCGGTCATGTGCCCCACGTCCGTGATGTTCATCACCTGCACCACGCGCCGCGGCCCGCGGTGCACGCCCCCGCGACCGTCCGAAACCTCGCACAGGGGCGACTCCAGCCACCGCCGAAGGAGGTCACCGGCCAGGAATGCGCGGAAGTTCCCGATGTGCGCGTCGTCGTAGACCGTCGGACCGCACGAGTAATACGTGACAAGGCCCGGGTCGATGGGGCGGAGTTCCTCGGCCCGACGGGTCCTGGTGTTGTAGAGGCGGAGCGGCATCGAGGGGCGATCGTAGTGGGGGCGAACGCCCGCTCAGCCCGCCTCGGCGCGGTGTGGATCGACCGCCGCGGCGGCGCTCGGCTGCTCGGGCTCCTCGGGCTCGATGGGCCTCTCCGCCAGCACCTCGACGCGCACGCGCTTGACGCGACGCGGCTCGGCGGCCAGCACCGTCACGCGAACGCCCTCGGCGACGAACGTCTCGCCCACCGCGGGGATCCGCCCCAGCGTCACCACCACGAACCCCGCCACGGTGTCGTAGTCCTCGCTCTCCGGGATCTGCACCCCGAACGCCGACCGCAGGCGGTCGTTGACGCTGTCGATGTACGCCCGCCCGTCCAGCTCCGCCGCCCGCTCCTCGGGCTTGACCAGGATCTCCTCCTGCGACTCGGGCGGCTGCTCGTACTCGTCGGTGATGTCGCCGACCAGCTCCTCCATGATGTCCTCGACGGTCACCAGCCCCGCCGTCCCGCCGAACTCGTCGGCGACGACGGCGATGTGCACCCGCTTCTGCAGCAGCTCGCGCAGCAGCTCGCGGATGGTCTTGGTCTCCGGCACGAAGACCGGCGGGCGCAGGATCTCGCGCAGCTCGAAGGTCTTGCCCGCCCGGGCCGTCTCGCCCGACATCCAGCGCATGAGGTCCTTGACGTAGAAGATGCCGACGATGTGGTCGAGGTCGTTCTCGAAGACGGGGATGCGGCTGTGCCCGATCCGCCGGATCGCCGCGGTCACCTCGCCCAGGTTGTTGGTCAGCTCCAGGGCCTCGATCTCGGTGCGGGGCGTCATGATCTGCCCGACCGTCGTGTCGCGGAAGCGGACCACCGCCTGGATCATCTCGCGCTCGCTCTGGTCCACCGCGCCGCTCTGCTGGGCCTCCTCGACCACGGAGAGGATCTCGTGCTCGAGGCTGTCGGAGTGGTCGGCCTCGGTGCGCCCCGCCAGGCGCCGCACCACCTCGTCGAAGAAGCGGACCACCGCCCGGGCCGGGAACATGGCCAGGTACACGCCGCGAACGGGGCGCGACCACGCGTACACCGTCTCCTCCCCCGCGTGCCTCGCCACGGCCTGGGGCAGCACGGCCCCGAAGAGCCAGACGAGCACCGACGCGACGAGCACCCCCAGCCCGAAATCGGGCCAGGCGGGGTGGTCCAGCCCGCGCGTGGACGCGATCCACACCGCCGCCAGCACGACCGCGGAGAGCTGGAAGAGAACGCGGGGCAGGGCCATCGCCGAAGCGTGCCCTTCCACGTCGTCGAGGATCAGGTCGATTCGGCGGGCGACTCGGGCGCGGTTGCGCTGCGCCGCCAGGTCCTCGAGCTTGGACCGCGACAGGTCGCGCAACGACTGGACCAGGGCGCCGAGGATCGCCGCCAGCAGCAGGCAGACCACGAGCAGGGCCAGGGCCAGGGTGGGGTTCACGCCGAGCCCCCCCCGCCCGGGGCGTGGAACACCGCGCCCACGCCGATGGCGCGGAGCAGGCGGTCCTCCTCGGCGTGCATGCGGGCGCGGGCCTCGGGGTCGTGGTCGTCGTGCCCCAGGCAGTGCAGCACGCCGTGGATCATGTAGAGGAGCAGCTCGTGCTGCCTGGGATGCCCCAGTTCCTCGGCGCGGCGCTCGGCCTCGTCCAGGCAGACGAGCACGTCCACGTCCAGCGGGCGACCGGGGCCCGAAAGGTCGAACGTCAGCACGTCGGTCGTGTCCTCAACGCCCCTGAACCGCGCGTGGGACTCGCTCATGGCCTGGTCGGCCAGCACGCGCACCCGCACCTCGCCCGCCGCGCCCAGCAGCCCGAGCGCCCGGCGCAGGTGATCGCCCAGCCACCCCACGTGAGCGGTCGGCAGGCGCCCCGTGCTGTCGAGAATGTCCACCGACGCCGCCCCGGGCTCGTCGGCCCGCGCCGCGTCCGGGGCGGAGCCCGCCTCGGTCGATCCACCCCCGATGAGTCCGGCGCCGCCTTCCATGACGGATGAACTGTATTCGCCGGACATCGCCCGTGCCGCCACCACGGCTCGAACAGTTCGCATTCCAACCGGTTGATATACGATCTTTGTACGGCTTATCCAGCGGCGAGTCGGCGCGACGTCTCGACCACTTGAGAGGCAATCCTCTCGACGATCGCCTGCTGTTTGGGGTCGAGGAGCTTGCCGGTCGCGGCGTCGAACGCCTGGTCGGCCTTGGCGACCGCGAGCTGGTCGGGCAGCACGATCACCCCGATGTTCCCCAGGATCGACCGCAGCGTCACCAGCCCCCGGAGCCCGCCCCAGCCCCCCGGCGAGGCCGCCAGGAGCCCGGCGACCTTGCCCTTGAAGCACGCCAGGGGCCGCTCGGGCTTGCCGTCGGGCCCGGTGCACGGCCGCGACGCCCAGTCAATCGCATTCTTGAGGGCCGCCGAGATCGAACTGTTGTACTCCGGGCTGGAGATGATCATCCCGTCGCAGGCCAGCATGAGGTCCTTGAGCGTGCGGGCGTTGGGGGGCAGCCCCTCCCTGGCCTCCAGGTCCTCGTCGAAGACCGGCAGCGGCAGGTCGCGGAGGTCGAGCGCCGTCACCGACGCCCCGGCGGCCTGGGCCGCCCCGGCGGCGATCCGCACCAGCTTCATGTTGTACGAGCCGGCACGCAGGCTGCCGGCGAACGCGAGGATCCGTGGCTGACCCATGCCCAAACTCCCTTCGTCTCACAGTGCCTCGTCGAAGAACTCGATCAGGCGATCGACTTCCTCCGGCGTGTTGTAGTGGGCGAACGAGACGCGGACCACCCCGCCCCGGGCCGCGTCGTCGGGCTCCAGCCCCATCGCCTTGCACAGGCGGTGGGCGTAGAAGTGCCCGGAGCGGATCCCCAGCCCCCGCTCGTTGGCGGCCAGGGCGATCTGACGTGACGGCGTGCGCTCGTGCCGGAAGCTGATGATGCAGATGCGGGAGCGGTCGCCCACGGGCGGGCCGATCAGGCGCACGCCGCGCTTCCCCTTGAGGTACTCCACCAGCCTCGCCTGCAGCGGCACCTCGAGGCGCTCGACCAGGTCGAAGGCCTTGCCGACGACGGCGCGATCGAACGCGGCGGCCGGGTCGGCAAGGTCGCGCAGGCGAGGCAGGCCCGCCAGGTCGCGGAGGAAGTGGTCCAGCGCCAGGATGCCCGCCGCCCCCTCGTGGTTCACGCCCCCCAGCTCGAACTTGCGGGGCAGGTCGTCCTTGGCGATGAACTCGTGGTTGGGCCCGACCAGCTCGGCGAGGGCTTCGCGCCTGCCGTAGAGAGCCGCCATGTGGGGCCCGAAGACCTTGTACGTGCTGTAGACGTACCAGTCGACGTTCCACGTGGCGACGTCGATGGCGCGGTGGGGGGCGTAGGCCACGCCGTCGACCATGATCCGCGCACCCGCGTCGTGCACCATCGACACGATCGGCGCCAGGTCGATGACCTCGCCCAGCACGTTGGAGACCTGCGGGAACGCGACCAGGCGCGTGCGCGGCGTGAGGAGCCCCCGCAGAGATTCGAGCGGGGCGGCGCCCGTCGCGGGATCGACCTTCCACTCCTTCACCACGAACCCACGCCTGCCCAGGCGCACCCACGGCCCGATGTTGGACTCGTGCCCGGTCTGGCACACCACGAACTCATCGCCGGGCTTGCCCGCGTCGGCGTAGGCGTGGGCCAGGCGCGCGCACAGCTCGCTGGTGGAGGCCCCGAGGATGACCTCGCCCCCGGTCCGCCCCCCGACCGGGCCTTCCCGACCGTCCGGCACGTTCATGAACGTCTTGAGAAGTCGGTGGGCCCCGGCGACGACCGCCGTCGCACGCCGGCTCGTCGCGGAGTCGGCCCCCAGTTGCACATAGTCGTGCAGCAGGTAGTGATGGATGGCGTCGGCGACGACCCGCGGCACCTGCGAACCCCCGCCGTTGTCCAGGAAGACCTCGCCCGAGGCCAGCGACGGGAAGTGAGCCCGGGCGGCGGCGTAGACCTCTGCGGGCGGCGCGACGATCGGCATCCGCCCAGCGTACACCGCGCATGAACGCAATGCCGGAGTCGGGTACACTGCCCCCGGAGATCCTCATGCCCGGGGAATCGACCGTGGATTCGATGGAAGTCCGTGCCCGGGCGGGCCCGACGCGTCGGGCCGACCGACGGCGTATGCATATCCGCCACCTTCGACCGCCCGTTTGACCCTGGCCTCATCACGATCGAAGGTCACCTGACGCTGTGTGTGAGCCGTCGCGTGCGCGGGCTATAGCCACGCGTGGAGCGCAGCGCAACCCGTGGACAGCGTGAGTCAGCCCGGCCCCGCCCCGGCAGGGGCTGAGGAAGTTCAGGTCTGCCGACCCCCGCGCGATCCGCCCCCGCTTCGGCCTCACTCATCGATCTGAAGCGCTGATGCAGAGAGGGCGTGCCGCCCTCTCCGCACCTCTCCCCGCCCGGAAGAGAACGACCCGCCGCGCTGGTCGTGGCCTCAGAGTGCCTTGAGCCGGGGTGCCGGGAGCGGCAGCCCCCGGCGGCTCATGGCAATACCGGCACACCCAACCCCCGCAGGTACTCGAACGTCGCGTCGTACATCCAGGGGGCCCGTGTCGGGTCCGCTGTATCACCAGCGGGGACTACCACCACCATGCCCTGCCGCGCTCGCGTGAGGAGCACGCGGTACGCGTTCTTCAAGTAGCCCTTGCGGTCGACCTTGTTGATGCGCTGCCAACGACTTCCCTTGAAGCTCCAATGTTGCCAGCCGCCGGTCGAGTAGCGGTAGTCCCCATCCCACACCACACAGGCCCAGTCGAGTTCCAACCCCTGAACGTCGAACTCCGTCGCGGCATCCTCCAGGTAATACGAACTCCGCACGTCTTCACGCGGGTGCAGAAACCAATGCACCGGGTTGAGGTCCACGCGCACGTCGATCGCGTGCGGTTTGAGGCGCTGCGCCTGCGACGACACGACCAAGCCGTAGCGCTCGTTGCCGCGGGCGCGTTCGCGCAGCCACGCCTTGGCTTTGGCGAGGTCCCGCGTCAGGACGACCGGGTACCGATCGCGGATGCTTGCAAAGGAACTCGCGGCCGCTGCGCGGTCGATGTCAAGCACGGCCTTGACCCACGCCGACACGTGCTCGGCCCGAAACGATCGCATCGACACGGACAGATGCAGGCTGGCGTGTGTCTGCACATGCGCGTGCCCGGCGAGGAGGCCGAGCGCGTCGCCCGCCGCGTATTCCGAATCGGTGAGGTGGGGCGACAGGTGCACGTGCCAATGCGGGAAGTCGGAGCGAATGGCCCGGAGCCACTCTCCGATCCCGGCCTCGCCTGTGTTGATCTCCTGACCGCCTCCCACGAGGCACACAATCACCGCCCAGTCGGCGTGCCGGTCCATGCACGAGACCAGGAAGGCCGGTTCAGACATGGCGAAGTTGGCGTGCCCCTTCTTCCGCTGCATGAACGCCGCGGTCTGATCCTTGTTCCACGCTCGCTGCGCTTCGTCAAACAACGCGACGTGCTCGATGGGCGGCTTGGTTCCATCGCGGATGCACTCATCGCGGAAGTGGTGCACGTTCTGAATAAACGCTCGCACTTCGCTGCGGGCCTCGCCGAGCGTGACCCTCTTGCCCGATGTTGGCGAACGCTCCGCTCGGTCGCGGGCCAACGCCTCGCACAGAATCTTGACCAGCGGACCGTTGCCGGAGAGAAAGACGCTGTACAGTTCGCTCGCCTTGTCGTGATGCTTCGTCGCCACGTCAAGACCCACCAGCGTCTTGCCCGCACCGGGAACTCCCGTCACAATGCAGATGGCTTTGTGCGGGCCCGCACGAGCCTGGTGGATGACCGCGTCGATCTGTGCCGTTGTCTGAGTCAGGTTGATGGCCTCGGCTTCACGCCGCGAAATGTCCTCCACCCTGTGGCCGCCATAGAGCGCCAGCGCGGCTTCGACAATCGTCGGCGTGGGGCTGTACCTTCCTGCGGCCCAATGCCTCGAGTCGATCGAGGCCCCCGCGCACCACGCCCCGACCGTGCGCAGCAACTCGCCGAGCGTTCCCGCCGTCGCTCGCAGCGGTCGTACGACCCCGTCGTGGTCGCTCGTGATCACCGCCTGCACGCCGTGATCCTCGGCATCCGTCGCCACCAGCACCGGAACAACCGTCGCGTGGTGGCTGGTGCTATGGAAGTTCTTCATGTCCAGCGCATAATCCCAAACCTGGTTGAGCGCATCGGACGTGAACTCGCGCTGGCCGACCTTGAACTCCAGAACGTACACCGCCGCGCCCAGCACCAGCACCACGTCGATCCGCTTGCCCATCCGCGGCACGGCGAACTCGAAGGCGATCAGGCCCTGCCCCGGCGCTTGCGCGAGCGCGGCACGCATGATGGCGATCTGGGCCAGCCACGCGTCCCGTTGGGTGGGCTCGATGGCGAAGGACGACGAAGCGGCCAGACGACCAAGGATCGTCTCGTCATTGTCGGCACGGAACGCGTCGATGCTCGCCGCGTAGTACGCTCGGGCGAGTGGGTGCGAGGTCTGCGGCAGCGGAGCATCGGCCATGCTCCACCAGGGTAACATGCTCCCGGCCTGCACACTACGCAGATGCGGAGAAGAACCCATGCCAGACTTGATCACCGATTCCCTCGTTTCTGAGTATGAAACAATGATTCTCCGAGTGGGCGAGAACGCGACCGACGAGCAGCTTGTCGCGGCGCTTGTGCGAGATTCCGCGTGGACTGAGCAAGGCGCGCGCGAAGTCCTCCAACTCGCTCGGAAGTACGGAACCAGCATCCTCAGAAACACGCTCGCCCTCGCCTCCGCGATGCAGATTGAAGACGGCGAAGCCGGACTCTGATCCGCTCGGACCGCCCTTACAGGGCAGGCTTTGGCCCCGGAGGGGCCGCGGGCTGTAGCCATGGGTGGAGCGGCGGCGCGGCGAAGCCCGCCGACGCGGAACCCGTGGGAGCGTGGTCCCCTTATTCTCTTGCCGCCCCGGAGGGGCGGAGGAGGCGCACGAGACCTTGACTCGCGCGGCGTGTCCCTCCCCTCCTCCGTCCCTGCGGGACGGAGTCGTTCGGGGGTCACCGTGTCCACGGGTTGCGCTGCGCTCCACCCGTGGCTACATTCCGGCGCTCCTTCGGAGCGAAGAACAGGAAGCAACATGCCGGGCACCTACTCACAGCTCTTGCTCCACGTCGTCTTCTCGACAAAGGGCCGCGCGCCGTGGATCAGCGCTGAAACCGCGGAACGCCTCTATCCCTGCATCGGTGGGATCGCCCGAGCCAAGAAAGGCGTGCGGTACGACATCGGCGGGGTGGAAGACCATGTGCATCTGTACCTCCGGTGGCGGCCGGATGAATCCCTGTCGGACCTCATGCGCACCCTGAAGGCGCGTTCGTCGAAGTGGGTGCATGACTCATTCCCCAAACTCGGCGCTTTCGCCTGGCAGGTGGGTTGCAGCGCCTTCTCAGTCAGCAAGTCGCAGGAGGGAGCCGTCAAGGCGTACATCGCCGGTCAGCACGAGCATTACAAGAAGGAGGACTTCAAGTCCGAACTGCTCCGCATCCTCCGCGCTCACGGAGTCGAGTTCGACGAGAAGTACGTGTTCGATTGAACCCCTGTGCGGGCGCGCACTTCCTCTGCCCCTCCGGGGCAGGATCGTGAATGTGCGTCCTGCTCCACGGGTTGCGCCCGCGAAGCGCGGGCTTCACCCGAGGCTACACCCCCAGGCCCCGTCGGGGCCGGCGGCACTCTTCAGCCGTCCGCATCGGCTGAGGGCATGGGCGGGAGAGCGCGCACGCCGGCGTAGACCTCGCCCGTCGGCGGGGCGATGGGCGTCCGCCCGGCGTACACCCCGCATGAACGCAACGCCGGGATCGGGTACTCTGCCCCCGGAGGTTCTCATGCCTGCGGAATCGACCGTGGATTCGATCCAAGTCCATGCCCGGGCGGGCCCGACGCGTCGGGCGGTGCTGGCGGCTGGCGCCGCGGGGCTGGCCCTGGCCGCCCTCCCCCTGCCCCGGGCCCGCGGCGACGACCGCCGTCGCCTGCTCCGCCTCGCCCACCTCACCGACCTGCACATCCAGCCCGAGCGGCACGCGGCGGAGGGCGTTGCACGCTGCCTGGCCCACGTCGCCGAGCACGCCAGGCCCGACCTGATCCTGACCGGCGGCGACCTGGTCATGGACGCCTTCGACGAGGACGAGGCCCGCACGCGCACCCAGTGGGACCTGCTCACCAAGGCCTTCCACGACGGGGCCTCGGCGCCCGTGCTGCACACGCTGGGCAACCACGACATCTGGGGCTGGAACAAGGGCAAGAGCAGGACCCGGGGCACGGAGCGCCTGTGGGGCAAGGCCTGGGCCCTGGAGGCCCTCGGGCTCGAGCGCGCCTTCAACGCCTCCACCCACGCCGGGTGGAAGATCATCCGCCTCGACAGCGTCGTCCCCGACCCCGCCGACCCCGACGGCTACATCGCCCGGATCGCCGACGAGCAGTGGGCGTGGCTGGAGAGTGAACTCAAGGACACGCCCGAGGGCACGCACGTGCTGATCTGCTCGCACGTGCCCCTCCACACCGCGACGGCCCTCTTCGGCAAGGTCGAGCCCGACGGCAAACGCCGCGTCTCGGGCGGGCTCATGCACACCGACAACCGCCGGCTGCTCGACCTCTTCGCCCGCCACCCGGCCGTGAAGTGCTGCGTGAGCGGGCACACGCACCGCGTGGAGCGCCTGGTCTTCCGCGGCATCGAGTTCCTGTGCAACGGGGCCGTGTCGGGCAACTGGTGGAAGGGCGCGTACCACGAGGCCTTCGAGGGCTACGCCCTGCTCGACCTCTTCGACGACGGCACCGTCGAGAGCCGCTACACCGGGTTTGATTGGAAGGCCTGAGCCCTCCCCTTCAGGCGAGGGTTGGGGAGGGGTTGGCGGTTCTTCGCCCTGGTCGGGCACGAAGTGTGAGGAGCGGAAACCCACCCCCCGGCCCCCGCCCTCGGGGCGCTGGAGTCACGCCGACGCCACGACGACCAGGCGCTCGGCCTTCAGGTCGTAGGGCGTGCCGGTCAGCGAGCCGAAGAAGCGCCGATCCGTGAACCCGGCCCGCTCCAGCAGCCCGTCCAGCTCCTCCGCCGAGTAGACCCAGTGCCGCACCATCGTCTCGAATCGCGAGCCGTCGGGGCGGATGAGGACCCAGCGGTTCTCGATCCTCGAGAGGTGCTCGACCATGCGGGCGTCGGCGAGGTGGACCGTGCCGTCGGGCAACTCGTCCCAGTGCTTCTGGCGGTAGACGCGCGAGAGTGTCTCCTTGCCCAGCACGTCGACCAGCAGGGGCCCGCCCGGCTTGAGGGCCCGCCGGAGGTGGGCCAGCGCGCGCACGTTCTCGTCCTGGTCCTCGAAGTACCCGATGCTCGTGAAGAGGTTGAGCACCGCGTCGTAGACCCCGCCGCCGTCGAACTCGCGGATGTCGCCCCGGCGCCACTCGACCCGCACGCCCTCGGGGGTGCGCTGGCGGGCCAGGTCGAGGAAGGCGGCGGTGCGGTCGACGCCCGTGACGCGGAAGCCGCGCCGGGCCAGGGCGATCGCGTGCCGACCCACGCCGCAGGGCAGGTCGAGGATCGCGGGCGTGCGCGCGGGGTCGAGGCCCAGGAGCCGCACCAGGGCGTCGGCCTCGGCCTCGGCGGCCTGCACCCGCTCGGGCGTGAACATGAAGGGCCCGAACGCCCTCCAGAAGGCGTCGTCCTCGTGCCAGGTGGTCATGGGCGATTGTTGGAGTGGCCCCGGGCGGGCCGCCGGTCAATCATCTGAGCCCGCGGGCACCGCCCCGCCAGAAAGGACGACGCCATGGCCGAGGTGATCCGCAAGAAGGTCCGCTGGAAGACCGGCAAGCGCAAGTGCGGCTCGCGCGTGTGGAAATGGGGCTGGGTGACGGTCAAGGCCCCGTCGGGCAAGAAGCCGGGCAAGCAGGGGGAGAAGGCCAGGGCCTAGGCGCGAGTTGGAAGACCGTGCACCAAGGCGCAGGCGGTCGCCGCGGGTGCCACGGGCGATCCGCCCGGCGGATCGCCCGTGCCGGCGTCCGGACGGGCGTCGAACAGCCGCACGGGTCACGGGCGAAGCGCCCGATGACCCGTGGCACCCGGAGCGCTCCGTCCACGGACTTCCGACTCGCGCCGCTTGGCACGTGCGGGCCGCCCAGACGCGCCGGCGCGGCCCACGATCGACCCGAGCCGCCTGACGGCGCCGGCTATTCCCGCACCGTGATGTACCCGCGCCGGTTGCCGCGGATCGCCTGAAGGTCGACGGGCTCGCGGAAATCGGCCTGGTCGACGAGCCTGGCGAACTCCTCGGCGCTGGCGAAGGCCGCGTCGCCCACGGCCCGCAGGATGTCCCCCTGGCGGATGCCCGCCCGCTCGCCCAGGCTCCCGCGGTCCACCGAATCGACGATCACGCCCGAGATCCCGCGGTAGCCCCGCCGGCGCGCGTCCTCGTCCGTGAGCGTGCGCACCGAGATGCCGAGCTTGGGGATGGGCAGCGCCGACAGCCCGACCGTCAACTGGTCGACAACCCTGGCGGTCAGCGTCGCCGCCTCGCCGTTCCGCAGCACGTCGATCGTCACGTCCGTGTCCGGGGGGATCAGGGCGATCGACGTGCGGAACTTGGCGCTGCCCTCGACGGGCCTGCCCTGCACGCGCGTGACGACGTCGCCGGGCCTCAGGCCCGCCTTCTCCGCCGGGCTCCCCGGCGCGACGAACTCGACCCGCAGCCCCTGCCGCTTCCCGTTGCCGCCCTCGCGGGGCGAGAGGTCCACGACGTTGACGCCCAGCCACCCGCGGGCCACGCGCCCGGTCTTGATGAGCGAGTCCATGACCGCCCGGGCCATGTTGGAGGGGATGGCAAAGCCGATCCCCTGGTACCCGCCCGTGCGCGACGCGATGGCGCTGTTGATGCCGACGATCCGCCCCTCCAGGTTGAGCAGCGGGCCGCCCGAGTTGCCCGGGTTGATCGCCGCGTCCGTCTGGATGAAGTCCTGGTACCCCTCGACCATGCCGTCGAGCACCAGCCCCGAGCGGGCCTTGGCCGACACGATCCCCGCCGTCACCGTGCTGCTGAACCCGAAGGGCGAGCCGATCGCCACCACCCACTCGCCGACCTCGAGCGCGTCGGAATCGGCGAAGGTCGCGGGCCGCAGCCCGTCGGCCTCGATCTTGAGCACCGCCACGTCCGTCAGCGGGTCGCGCCCCACGATCTTGGCTTCGTGCTCGCGCCCGTCCTGCAGCTTGACGCGCACCACCTCCGCCTGGCGCACGACGTGGTTGTTCGTCAGCACGTAGCCCTGGTCGGAGACGATCACCCCCGACCCCAGCCCCGTCTCGGTCAGGCGCGGCTCCCCCACCGCGACCGGAAACCCGAACCAGTCCCGCTGCACCTGCTGCACGCGGTTGAGCTGCGTGATGTGCACCACGCTCGGCTCGGCCTTGCGGGCCACGCTCTGGAACACCTTCGAGAGACCCCGGGCGAACTGGATCTCCTCCGTGATGTCCTCGGTGCGCTGCCCCAGCGCCGGCATCGGCGCCAGGAGCACGCCCAGCACGACCATCCACGCCCATCGCGATCGCATCGGGAGAGCCTCCTGTGTGTTCCGCCCCCGTCACACCCGAGGCCGGGCGGAGCGGCTCGGGGTCGCTCTGTCACTCTAGATGCGCCGGCGGCCCGCCCCCGTCGCCCCAACACATCCCCTACACGCCCCGCTTGCGCAACACGCACGCGTGGTGACCCGCCTCGCGACGGAACTTCCGCTCGTAGTTGGTCCCGAGCAGCTCCCCCTCCTCGGCCCAGTCGGGGGGCGTGAACGCCTCCAGCGCGAACGGGGCCCGATCGTCGGGCGCCGGGCACGCCGACTCCGACACCGCTCCCCCGTGGTCCGCCCGCCCGCCCTCGAACCAGCCCCGGTACGCCGACGCGTCGGTCCACACCGCGAAGCGCTCGCGGCACCAGGCCCACAGGGCCGCGTGGTCGGTCGCGACGCGGAGCTCGCCCCCCGGCCTCAGCACGCGCCAGGCCTCCGCCAGGAAGCGGTGCTGCACCACGCGGTGCTTGTGGTGCTTGGGCTTGGGCCACGGGTCCGAGTAGTAAAGATGCAGCACGCGCACGCACGAATCCGGGCAGCGCCAGCGCAGGAAGTCCACCGCGTCGGCGTGCAGCATGCGCACGTTGGGGAGCCCCCGGCGACGCACGCGGTCCGAGGCGTACGCCCAGATCGACCCCTCGCGCTCGATCCCCAGCACGTTCACGCCGGGGGTCGCCCCCCCGTGCGCCAGGACGAACCCCCCCTTGCCCGTCCCGACCTCGACTTCCAGGGGCCGGCCCGGGTCGGCGAACCAGGCCCGAGGGTCCAGCCGCCCGGCGCCAGGGTCGGTCACGACCGCGTCGGGCAATGGCGGCAGCTCGTGCGGCGCGACGCCCACGCGCCCCAGCGCGGGATCGAGTTCACGCCCCCGTCCAAGGTCCGTCGCCATGGCGGGCGACTGTACCCCGCGCCCCGACGAGGGCGGCCCGCGGGGCGAACCCAGGGACGAACCCGATCCCCCGGCGTCGCCCGGCGCGGGGGAACCCGGACCCCGGGCGGCCCTCGGCGCGGAATCCGCCGATCCGATCGCCGCACCGTCCGTATAAGCCAAGGGGCGGAGCGGTGTTGAAATGTCCGCTGCGGGTTTCGGGGGCCGGGTCCGCGACCGATATCAGGGGTTGGTGCGCCACCGACGGCGCGTCGGCCCTCCGGCGCCGGCCCGCTCGTGCGCCCGGAGTCGCCGCACAGGGGATCGACCATGCCCGATGAACGGAATCTGATGGCGGTGTCCAGCGTTCGTTCCCCCTCGATCGGCGCCGCGGCGGGCCCGCTGACGGGCGGCGACCTCGCCTCCGCCGTCGACGCGCGCCTCGACCGCCGGCGCTTCCAGGACCACCACTGGAGCGGCACCTTCTGGGACTACCTCGACATCTGCGCGCAGAACCCCGCCGTGCTGCGCAACGCCTACCAGCGCCTCTACGACGCCATCATGGCCCACGGATACGAGAAGTACCGCGTCTTCAAGAGGGAGTGCGTCCGCTACCACTTCTTCTCCGACCCCTTCTCGCACGCCGGCGCCGTCTCGGGCGACGGCGCCGACGCCGTCTTCGGCCTGGACTTCGCCCTCATGCAGCTCGTCGACTTCCTCCGCTCCGCCGCCGAGGGCTACGGCACCGACAAGCGCATCCTGCTCCTGCACGGGCCCGTCGGCTCCAGCAAGTCCACCATCGCCCGCCTGCTCAAGCGCGGGCTCGAGGCCTACAGCCGAACCCCCGAGGGCGCCCTCTACTCCTTCTCCTGGCTGCTCAGCGAGCAGTGCGACATCCGCCCCGGCGTCGAGAACCCGCGCCAGGCCCAGCGCACCCACGAGTTCGCCTGCCCCATGCACGAGGAGCCCCTGCTCCTCGTCCCCCGCGAGGCCCGCGAGGACATCCTCGCCCGACTCAACAACTCCTACCGACCCAAGCACCACAACGGACGCCTCCGCGTCACCGGCGACCCCGACCCCTTCTGCCGCAAGGTCCTCGAAGACCTCATGACCTTCTACGACGGCGACTGGCGCAGGGTCATGGACCACGTCCGCGTCCGACGCATCGTCCTCTCCGAGCAGGACCGCGTCGGCATCGGCACCTTCCAGCCCAAGGACGAGAAGAACCAGGACTCCACCGAGCTCACCGGCGACATCAACTACCGCAAGATCGCCCTCTACGGCAGCGACTCCGACCCCCGCGCCTTCAACTTCGACGGCGAGCTCAACATCGCCAACCGCGGCGCCTGCGAGTTCATCGAGATCCTCAAGCTCGACGTCGCCTTCCTCTACGACCTCCTCGGCGCCAGCCAGGAGCACTCCATCAAGCCCAAGAAGTTCGCCCAGACCACCATCGACGAGGTCATCCTCGGGCACACCAACGAGCCCGAGTACAAGCGCCTCCAGTCCAACGAGATGATGGAGGCCTTCCGCGACCGAACCATCAAGATCGACGTCCCCTACAACGTCCGGCTCGACGACGAGATCAAGATCTACCTCAAGGACTTCGGCCCCGAGCGCATCAAGGGCATCCACGTGGCCCCCCACACCCTCGAGGTCGCCGCCATGTGGGCCGTCCTCACCCGACTCGAAGAGCCCAAGAAGGCCGGGCTCACCCTCCTCCAGAAGCTCAAGCTCTACAACGGCAAGAGCCTGCCCGGGTTCACCGAGGACGCCGTCAAGGAGCTCAAGGAAGAGGCCCGGCGCGAGGGCATGGACGGCATCAGCCCGCGCTACATCCAGGACAAGATCTCCAACGCCCTGGTGGGACGCCAGGCTCTCGACGAGCACTGCATCAACCCCTTCATGGTGATCAACGAGCTGGAGGGCGGGCTCTCGCACCACTCCCTCATCACCGACGAGAACACCAAGAAGCGCTACCGCGAGCTGCTCTCGGTCGTCAAGGAGGAGTACGAGGACATCATCAAGGGCGAGGTGCAGCGGGCCATCTCCGCCGACGAGGACGCCGTGCGCCGCCTGTGCGCCAACTACATCGAGAACGTGCGCGCCTACACCCAGAAGGAGAAGGTGCTCAACAAGTACACGGGCAAGCACGAGGAGCCCGACGAACGGCTCATGCGGGCCATCGAGGACAAGATCGACATCCCCGACACCCGCAAGGACGACTTCCGCCAGGAGATCATGAACTACATCGGGGCACTGGCCCTCGACGGCAAGAAGTTCGAGTACAACACCAACCCCCGCCTCTACCGCGCCCTCGAACTCAAGCTCTTCGAGGACCAGCGCGACACCATCAAGCTCAAGAACGTCGTCTCCGGCGTCATCGACGACGAGACCCAGCAGAAGATCGACATCGTCAAGCAACGCCTCATCAAGCAGTTCGGCTACAACGAGACCTCCGCCGCAGACGTCCTCAACTACGTCGCCTCCATCTTCGCCCGCGGCGACGCCAAGAGCAAGTAGCCCCCGCGCCTTCCCATCCAGGCCCCCCTCAAGCGCCCGCGCCACACGCCCGGGATGAGCGGCTCCCCCCGCGAATCCCGGGATCTCCCCACGCGCCACGCCCACCCCCACCCTATCCCCGCACACCCCCCGCACCCAACCCCAATGCCCACTCTTCTACTGTTCACAGTTCACTCTTCGCCGTTCACTGCTCACCCCCCCACCCCGCAACTCCACCCCCCATCTCCCGTATGAACTGCCGTGCCCCACGTCACCCTTGTCTCGCTGTCCGGCTTCCGCGTGCGTGAGCCGGAGATGCTCGCGCTCGGCATGACCTTGCCCGGCCTGCACGACCGGGCCCGGGCCATCGCCGCGCTCCCGGCCCTGGCCCCGCTCACGCTCGCCGCCCACACCCCCGAGGGCTGGACCCAATCGATCCTCGAGGCCCCCGCCGCGGATGACGCCGCGGTCCAGCGGATCCTCGCCGAGAAGCCCGCGCTGGTCGCGATCTCGGCCCTGACCGCCTCCATCCCGCGGGCCATCGCCCTGTCCCGATCCCTTCGCGCCGAGGGCGTGCGCACCGCGCTGGGCGGGCTGCACGCCACCGCCTGCCCGGACGGTTGCACCCCGCACTTCGACGCCGTGGTCACCGGCGACGGCGAGCCGGTCTGGCCCGCGCTCCTGGCCGACGCCGCCGCCGGCTCCCTCCGCCCCCTCTACCGACCCGAGCGTCCCTTCGACCTCGCCGAGTCGCGCCCGCCCCGCTGGGACCTGCTCCCGCCCCGCGACCGCCCGCGCTTCACGCTCCAGACCGCCCGCGGCTGCCCGCTGGCCTGCGAGTTCTGCGCCGCCTCGCGCCTGCTCGGCCCCTTCCGCGAGAAGCCCGCCGAGCACGTCGCCCGCGAGCTCGACGCGATCCGCGCCATCGCGCCCCGCCCCATCGTCGAACTGGCCGACGACAACACCTTCGCCGGACGCCGCGACCCGGCACCCCTCCTCGACGCGCTGGCCGCCTCGGGCGCCCGCTACTTCACCGAGGCCGACTGGCGCATCGGCGAGCGCCCGGACCTCCTCCATCGCCTCGCCGACTCCGGCTGCGTGCAGGTCCTCGTCGGCCTCGAATCGCTCTCGCCCCGCTTCGCCGGCATGGGCGCCAAGAAGGCCCGCATCGACCGCATGATGGACGCCGTCGCAGCGATCCACCACGTCGGCGTCGCGGTCATCGGCTGCTTCGTCGTCGGGGCCGACGGCGAGGACGAGGAGTCCCTCGCCCACCTCGCCGACTTCCTCCTCGACGCCCCCCTCGCCGACGTGCAGCTCACCCTTCTGACGCCCTTCCCCGGCACGCGCCTCCACCGCCGACTCGCCGATCAGGACCGACTCCTCCCCGATCGCGGCTGGGACTCCTATACACTCTTCGACGTGGTCCACCGCCCCGACCCGCTCTCGCCCGACCAGCTCCAGTCCGCGTTCCACAACCTCGTCAAGATCGTCTTCAGCGCCCAGGCGTCCGCCCGTCGCCATGACCTGCGCCGCTCCGTCTGGGCCCGCCGGGGTGTCGCCCCGTGAACCTCCGTGACCTGGCCCGCTTCCTGGGCGGCGATCGCGGCGCGATCGAACGCCTCGCCGGCACCCGCCACGCCCTCTGGGTCGGCGCCCTGTTCGTCCTCGCCGCGAGCCTGGCCCGCAACCACGACGGCGCCTGGCTCCCGGGAGAGCCCTGGGTGCTGCTCCACGGCCTCGCCATCTCCGCCTTCAACGCCACGATCCTCTTCACCCTGGTCTTCGCGGCCGCCGCCCTCCGCCGCCTGGCCCGCCCCGGGTTCTGGCCGGGCCTGCTCTCGTTCCTGGGGCTGTTCTGGCTCACCGCGCCCATGGGCTGGGTCTACGCGATCCCCTACGAGCACTTCATGACGCCCGTCGACGCGGTCGGGGCCAACGCCTGGACGCTGGCGCTGGTCTCGCTCTGGCGCGTGCTGCTCATCACGCGCGTGCTGTCGGTGCTGTGGGGCGCGGGGTTCGTCCGCTGCCTGTTCCTCGTGCTGCTCTTCGCCGACGCCGTGCTGATCGCCGCGGTGGCCGCGTCGCCCGCCCCGGTCGTCGACTTCATGGGCGGCATGCAGCACGCGCCCGAGGAACAGGCCCTCGCCGCCATCAACTTCATGGTCGCCTTCTTCGCCGTGCTGCTCAGCCCGGTCCTGCTCATCGGCGCCATCGTCGCCGCCGTTCGCCTCAAGGGGGGCTGGCGCGTGACGCCCAGCGCCGCCGCCGTCTCGCATGGCGTCGTGGTCGCGGTGACCGCGGCGTTCGCGGGCTTCGCCGCCCTCCTCGCCCTCTTCCAGCCCGCCCAGCACCGCCGCTTCGAAGCCACGCGCCTGCTCCGCGACGACCCCTCCGCCGGCATGGCGTACATGTCGCGGTTCGATCGAGACGCCTTCCCGCCTGTATGGGACCCCCCGCCCCGCCTGGCCTACCGCGAGACAGAGCCCCCCATCCCCGCCATCCACGCCGCCCTCAACGCCGGGGCCGCCACGCGCCCCTGGGTCCGGACCCTCTTCCTCGACAAGAGCTGGCGTGCCCTCGGAGGAGCCGGCAACCTCGGCCCCCGAACCACCGACCCGACGAGCTTCGCCGACCACCACCCCCGCGAAGCCGCCACGCCCGAGATGATCGAGATCGTCCGCTTCCACGCCGAGCACGACGACCGCCTCTCGCCCGAGGCCCGCGAGGCGCTGCACACCTGGCTCGCCGCTCCCCCCGCACCCAAGGGACCGGCCGCCGGCCAGCCCGGCGGCTGACCGGTGAGCAACCCATACGCCCCGCTTGTCAACCGTTCAAAATACGAACATCATGCGGATCTCTGAATAAAATAAAACCATCGTTTGAATTTGCTCAACTGGACGATATCTTTTGTTGAGCATGACCGTTGATTCGATAAAGCCCGCCGCAGATCAGGGCCAGCCGAGCGCGGCGGCGCCCGGCGACCACCTCAAGAGCCACCCGCTCGCCCGCCTGCCCCGCGAGGACCTCGACTTCATCGTCGAGTTCGTGCTGGTCTCCGGCTCCCTCAAGGAGTTGGCCCGGGCCTACCGCGTGAGCTACCCCACGATCCGGAGCCGCCTCGACCGTCTCATCGAGCGGGTCTGCGACGCCGCCCAGGGGCGCAAGCCCGACCCGATCTCGGAACTCCTCGCCGCGCTCACGGAGCGCGGCGAGATCACCCCCGGCGCCGCACGGGCCGTGCGCGACCTCGTGCGGACACGCGAAGGAGGCTCCTCATGACCCCATGGTGGGACCCGCAGACGGCAGGACTGATCGGAGGCATCGCGGGCGGGATCGCGGGCGTTGTCGGCGGCACGCTGGGCGCCGCGATCGGCGCCCTTGCGCCCAAAGGAAAGTGCAAGGGCCCCATCCTCGGGGCCCAGGTCGGATTCACCGGGCTCGGCGCGGCGACGCTCGCCTCCGGCGTCGTGGCCGTCGTGACCGGTCAGCCCTACCACGTCTACTACCCGCTTCTCCTCGTCGGCTTCATCGCGACGGCGGTCATGGGCGGGCTCCTCCCCGTCACGCTCGCCCGCTACCGACAGGCCGAGCGCCGCCGCCTCGACGCCGAGGAGCTGCGCCGCACCTGACGCCCGTCACGAGAAGTACCGCAGCAGCGCCAGGAAGTCCTGGAAGTCGATCACCTCGTCGCCCGTCAGGTCCGCCCGCGAGTTCCAGGAGTTGTACCACGTCAGGAACGTCAGCAGGTCGACGAAGTCGACGGAGTCGTCGCCGTTCAGGTCGCCCGCGGGCTCGTCGTGCGACGCCCACGACGCCGGCAGCACCTGGCGGGCCAGCCCCGGGCCCGCGACCTCGAGCCGCAGCGTCGCCGGTCCCGACACCTCGAAGTAGTCGACGCGGAGCGAGTACCACCCGCTCAGGAGATTCACGGTGGCGCTGCGCTCGCTCGCCGCGTGCACGCCGTCGTGGTCGATCGTCCGGACACCGCCGATCCACAGCATCGAGCCGTCGTCCGAGGTGAGGTAGAGCGTGTAGGCCCCGCCCACCGGGACGCGCACGCACGCGGTGAGCGACGCCGCGAACCCGTCGTACAGGCCCGAGGGCCCGAACGGACCCGTGGTGGTGGGAACGTCGAGCGCTTCGAGCTCGAGCGTCGAATCGGGCGCCAGTTGTGCCAGGTCCGGCAGGCGGACGAGCGGCCCGGTCTCGTAGACCCTCGCCGCGACGCCGCTGCGGCGCCCGCCCTTGACCAGGTCCGGCGCCACCGTCACCGCCGGGGGCGAGCCGCCGAGCGCCCCGCCGGCGTTGACCAGCCCGTGCCCGAACGACTCGTCCCAACCCGGAGGCCCCAGGTCCGTCGCCGTCGCGATCAGCCGCTGCTCGACCTGGTTCGCGTTCAGCGTCGGATTGGCCGAGATGACCAGGGCCGCCAGCCCCGCGACGATGGGCGCGGCGAAGCTCGTGCCCTCGCGTGACGCATACCCCCCACCCCGCGCCGTCGTGACGATGTTCACCGCCGGCGCCGCCAGGTCGATCGCCGGTCCGAAGTTCGACGAGGGCCACAGCCCGTCGTGCGCCGTGGTCCCCGACACGATCGTCACGTCCGTCCAGTTGTTGGTCAGGCGGGTCGCCGAGTTCCCCGCGCCCCAGACCAACAGCGAGTTCTGCCAGCGCATGGCCCAGCCCAGGTCCTGCACCGCCTGGTAGCCGCACCCCTCGTAGCTCACGCTGACGACGCGGGCCCCGTTGGCCGCCGCCCAGCTCGCGCCGTACAGGATGTCCGAGAGGTACGCCCCGCCGCTCGTGCGACTCGTCGCGCGGATGGGCATGAGGTTCACGTTCCACGCCACGCCCGCCACGCCCACGCCGTTGTTCCCGATCCCCGCGGCCACCCCCGCCGTCGCCGTCCCGTGACCGTTGACGTCGGAGACGTCGCCCCCCTGCCCCTGGGCCAGCATGCTCTCCGAGTTGAAGCCCGGGACCAAGGCCCCCGCCAGGTCTGGGTGCGAGAGGTCCACCCCTGTGTCCACCAGCGCGATCGTGACCGAGCGCGCGCCCACGCTCCGCGCCCACGCCGACGGGCTGGCGATCCGCTGGTGGTGCCACTGGCTCCCGAACAGCGGGTCGTTGGGCGAGGTGATCGGGTCCAGCACCGGATCGGGCTCGACGTAGGCGTAGTCGCCCGTGGCGCGCAGCGATTCGGCGTACGCGCCCGGGTCCTGCCCCGGCGGAGGGGTCAGCACGATCAGCCCGACCGGGTCGACCCGCTTGACCGCCCGCGGGCTGACGCGCGCCACCGCGGCCGCGTGCCGCTGCGCCGCGCCCTCCGGCGCCACGCCCCGCCCGACCAGCTCCGGCGCCGAGAAGGGCCTGACGAGCAGACGCGCGGGCCCCGGCGGATCGGCCCACGCCACCCCACACACCAGAGCCACCAGAACCACCGCCCCATTGCCCACAAGCCGGACCGAGATTGCCATGGATTCCGTTTCAACGACCCGACGCCGCGCCAGCGCCGGGGTGCCCACTGCCATCTCGGGAGGCGCTGTCGATCAGCAACCGCGCGAACACCCCACGTGGCGACCGTCGCTCCCAAGACGGCGGGGACGCTACTGAATACCCGCAAACCCTGCGCGACGATCAGTACCCAGCTGTCCTGAAATAGAGTGTTGACCCTACGCATGGCATCTGGATTCAGGGGTTTACCGGGTCCGCTGACCCGCCCGTCGCCCGACGACCAAGGGGCGGCACGGGATGGCGGCGGGGACGCGCAGGGATCGGCCGGGGCTATACTCCCCCCCGCCGCGGGCGGCCGCGGGCTTGTAGCTCAGTTGGCTAGAGCGCACCCCTGATAAGGGTGAGGTCGGCAGTTCGAGTCTGCCCAGGCCCATTCGCGAGGGGCGTGCACGAGGCACGCCCCCTTCTTCTTTGGCGCTGGCAGAACCCGGTTCCCCGTGCGCGGCGGCGCCCATCGCCCCGCCCGGCAGCGGCGAAGGATGGACCCATGTCGCCCCAGGACCACGGCGCCGAAGCCCCCATCCGCTCCGCTCCCACGCGCCAGCGCGGGCCATTCGTGCGGTTCGTGCTCCGCGGCCTGGCCGTGCTCCTCCCTTCGATCCTCACCGTGTGGATCCTGTGGATGGCCTCGGTCTTCGTCTACAACAACGTCGCCGAGCCCATCAATCGCCTGATCCGGCAGGGCGTGGTCCACGCCATGCCCGTCGTTCCCGACGCCTACCACCCCGCGTGGTACGTGGTCACCCCGGAGGCCCTCGCCGACGCCAAGGGGGGCCGAACCGAGGGCGGGGCGCTCAAGGGCTTGCCCGACCCCGCCGTCAGGACCGAGCTCCGCGCCCGCGCCTTTGCCAAGGTCTGGCGCCAGGCGTGGTACCTGCAGGCCTCCGGGCTGCTGGCGGCGATCGTGCTGCTCTACGTCGCCGGCGCCATGGTCGGCGGGCTCATCGGGCGCAAGTTCTACCAGCGCCTGGAGCGGGTGATCTCGCGCATCCCGGGGTTCAAGCAGGTCTACCCCCACGTCAAGCAACTGGTCGATCTGGTGATCGGCGAGCGCCCCCTGGCCTTCAAGCGCGTTGTCCTCATCCAGTTCCCCCGTGAGGGCCAATGGGTCATCGCGTTCGTCACGGGCCCGGCCATGACCGTCGCGCGCGACGCCGTCGGTCGCCCCTCCGTCACGGTCTTCGTGCCCAACACCCCGACCCCCTTCACCGGCTTCACCCTCACCGTGCCCGAGGCCGACGTGATCGACATCCCCATCTCCCTCGACGAGGCGCTGCGATTCGTCGTGACCGGGGGCGTGCTCGTGCCGGAGCGATTGCTCCCCGCCTCCCACGGGTCGCCCACCCTGCCGGCGACCGAACGCGCGGGCAAGTAGCCGTTCCCGCCGCCCGCACGCCGTATGATCCCCCCCGGCGGGGGTCGGACCGCGTGTGCCGACCCCACCGCCAGGGCCGACGGGGCCGCCCGGCGTGGCGGCGGGCCCCGCGGCATTCCGGTGATTCCATCCCGGGGCGCCCGGCGCCCCGCTTGGGGGGAGCGAATGAAGACTGAGGTTGTCGGCCGGAACATCGAGATCACCCCGGCGATCCGCCAATACGCCGAGTCCAAGTTCGAGAAGCTCACTCGGCACTTCGACCGGATCCAGGAGATCACCCTCACGGTGGTCAAGAACAACCACCACCACAAGGGCGAGTTCGAGGTCGAGCTCCGGATCGACGTCGAGAAGCACGAGGACTTCGTCAGCAGCGAGAAGCACCTCGACCTCTACGCCGCCATCGACGGCGTGATCGACAAGGGCGTGCGCCAGCTCACCCAGTACAAGGAAAGGCTCAAGCAGGGCAACCGCTGACGCCGCCCCGGGGCCGCGGCGAGGGAGACCGTCCGATGCTCAAGCTGGCGCAGATCATCCCCGAACACGCCATCGTCCCCGACCTGAGGGGGAGGACGCGCGAGGAGATCGTCGCGGAACTGCTCGACGCCCTGGTCCGCTGCGGAGCCGTCGCCGCCGAACTGGCCGCCGACCTGGGCGCCAGGGTCCTCGAGCGCGAACGCAAGGGCAGCACCGGCTTCGGCAAGGGCGTCGCCGTCCCCCACGTCAAGCACCGCTCCATCGAGCGCATGTGCGGGGCGATCGGGCTCTCGCGCCTGGGCGTCGACTTCAACGCCCTCGACCGCGCCCCGGTCTTCACCTTCGTCCTGCTCATCAGCCCCGACAGCCGCCCCGAGGACCACCTCCGCGCCATGGAGGTCATCTTCAAGAACCTCAGCAAGGAGACCTTCCGCCGCTTCCTCCGCCAGGCCTCATCCGCCCAGGGCGTCGCCGCCCTCCTCGAGGAAGCCGACCAGTCGCAGCTCACGGGCTGAACGGGGCGGGCACGGCCGAGGGCGGCGTGCCCCCACCCGGGCCGCCCCCGTGGATCGCCCATGCCGGATCACGCCGAGGCCAAGGTCACCATCGTCAACCGCCTGGGCCTCCACGCCCGCCCGGCCATGACCTTCGTCGACCTGGCCGTCCAGTTCCACTCCGAGGTCCGCGTGCGCAAGGGCGAGCACGAGGTCGACGGCAAGAGCATCATGCAGATGATGATGCTCGCCGCCGGCAAGGGGTCGGAGCTGGTCCTCTGCGCCGAGGGCCCGGACGCCGTCAAGGCGATCGCCGCCCTCCGGGCCCTGATCGAGAGCGGGTTCGACGAGGAGTAGCCCTACCGCGCCGCCTGCTGCAGCGCGATCAGCGCATACGCCGTGATCAGCACCGGGTCGTTCTCCATCCAGCGGTCGTCCACAGGCGTGAACGACCCGTCGGGCCGTTGCAGCCTGGACAGCTTCGCCACCAGGTCGCGGGCCCAGTCGCGCCGCTCCGGGCCGCCCGGCCCGTGCACCTCGACCCGGTCCATGCCCCAGGCCGCCATGGCCCGCGCCAACGTCAGGTAGTAGTAGTACAGCCCCTCCGTCCCCAGCCCCGGGTTCTCATCCAGCGTGTAGTGCCGCGAGATCCACCCCAGGGCCGACACGACGCGCGGGTCCGTCCGCGACAGGTCGGCGTAGAGATAGCTCTTGAAGCCGGCGTAGGTCATCGAGCCGTAGGCCCGCAGCCGGCTCACCCCACGCCACGCCGACACCGCCTCTACCTCCAGCACCTCCACGTCGCCGCCGAGCGCCGCGCGCAGCAGTTCCTCCAGGTCGCCCTTGTCGGCGAGCGCCGCCCGCACCTCGAACACGCCCGACTGCGCGCCGTCGGGCGTCGGCCCCAGCAGCACCATGAACCGGTCCCCCAGCCCGCGGAGCGCCGCCATGGATGACGCGCCGGCGGCGTCCCCGATCCGACGCTCCACCTCCGCGCGATCGAGCGTCCGCGGCTTCCCGTCCCGCGTCCCCAGGCGCACGCGGGCGGCCAGCCCGGGCGGCCCGGACAGGCTCTCGGCGACCTCGCCCGCGAAGCTCTGCCCGCCGCCCGCCGCCTCCCCGCTCGCCGACGTCGCGTAGATGAACCCGCCCTGGGTCGAGCCGGCGGCGTAGGGCTGGTCGTTCACGCGCTCGCTCATCTGCAGCCGCTGCAGGAACACCAGGGCCCGGCGCACGGCCGGGTCGTTGCCCTCGACGCCCGCGTCGCGCAGGGCCTCGAGGAAGAAGGCCGTGTTGGAGAGGTCGGGGCGACCGCTCCGCCCGTACCCAACCCCGCCATAGAACGCGTGCGCCCGCTCCACGGGGCGGGCCGACTCGCCCGTCCCCCCGTGCGTCACCGCGTCCTCGCCGAACTGGAGCGAGCGGAGGAACCGCGCGGCCGGCTCGATGGCAGCCCTGGCCTCGGGGTCCCGCAGGCGCGTGAGCAGCGACAGGCAGATCGCCGTGTTGTACGAGGGCAGCACGCGGTCGTAGATCCCGCCGTCCTTCTGCCGGAAGCTCAGCACGAAGGCCACGCCGCGGCGGACCGCCGCGTCGTCCGCGCTGACCGACCCGTTCTCGATCATGCCGCGCAGGACAAGGCCCGTGATCGCCGGGAACCGCGGGGTGCCCGGGCCCGGGGGGACGCCCCAGCCCCCGCTCGCAGGGTCCTGCGCCCCGCGCAGGTACCCGACCGCCGACGCGATCATGGCCCGGACGTCCGGCGCCGCCGGCGGATCCGCGGCGTGCCCCGCCCCGGGCTGCCGCGCCCCCGCGAGCGTCGCCCACGCCGCCATGACCGCCAGTCCGACGCGCGGCCCCCATCCGATGCCCGCACCCATGCGACCTCCTCGGAGGACCGATGCCCTAGGGAACCGTGGCGACGAGCGCCGTCAGGGGCGTCGTCGCCGTGATCGACACGCGCTCGGCCACCCGCGCCGGGACGAGCAGGGTCATCCCCACCGCGACGTTCGTCGGGGCCGCCCCCCCGCGGCACGCCAGCTCCGCCTTGCCCCCGAGCACCATCACCACGCTGCAGCGCGGATCGCCCAGCTCCGCCACACCCCCCGCCTCCAGCGACAACTCGGCGAGCGCGAAGTGCTCGTTCCGCACCATCTCCGCCAGGGGCTCCGCGCCCGACCGTCGCGCCGCCGCCGGCGCCGGGCCCAGCACCATCGATTCCAGGGCCCGCTCGACGTGCAGCTCGCGCCCGCTCCGCCCCCAGTCGTACAGCCGGAACGTCGTGTCGCTGGGGGTCTGCACCTCCGCCACCAGCACCCCCGCCCCCAGCGCGTGCACCGTCCCGCTGGGCAGGTCGTGGCACTCGCCCCGCACCGCCTCCACCCGGTCCAGCATCTCGACCACCGAGCCGTCTCGGCAGCCCCGGGCCACGTCCTCGCGCGTCACGCCGGGCTTGAGCCCCTTGTAGATCAGGCTCCCCGGCTCGGCGTCGAGCACGTACCAGCACTCCGTCTTGAGATAGGCCTGCGCTCCCGGGTACCGCGCCAGGTACTCCGGGCTCGGGTGCACCTGCACCGACAGGTTCTCGCGCGCGTCCAGGAACTTCACCAGCAGCGGGAAGTCCCTCGACGCGATCGCCCGCCCGAACAGCGCCTCGTCGCCCCACGCGCGGCGCACGTCCGCGAGCGCCCGCCCCGCCAGCGGGCCCGAGGCCACCACGCTCCGCGCCGCGCCCCCCCCAGCCCCCGAGGCGCTCGTCTGGGCCAGGTCCGCCACCTCCCACGATTCCCCCACCTGGTGCCCCGCCGCCACCGGCTTGCCGAAGCGGCGCAGACGGTCCCCGCCCCAGACCTTCTCGAACAGCAGCGGGCGGAACCAGAGGGGAGCGAGTGGTGTGTCGACCTTCATCGGCATGCCGGGCACGACGCGTCCGCGCATCGGGCACCATGAGCGTAGCCGCGAAACCCCGCCGAACCGGTCAGAGCAGCACGGGCCCCTCGAGCTGCATCCCGCTCACCCGGGCGTCGAACGCGATCCGACCGTTGACGACCCCCTGGATGTCGCTGATGAACCGCCGACGACCCAGCTTGACCTCCTTGCACAGAAGGTACAGGTCGTCGCCCGGCTTGACCATGGTGCGGAAGCTGGCGCTCTCGATCCGCAGGAACGCCGCCAGCTTCACCTCGGGCTGCCTCACGATGAACAGGTAGCACGCCAGCTGCGCCCCCGCCTCGATCATGAGCACGCCCGGGAACATGGGCCGGCCCGGGAAGTGCCCCGCCACCCAGAACTCGTCGTCCCTCACGTGCTTGACCGCCACCGCCTCGGTGAAATCGGGCCTCTCCCACACCAGCCGGTCCAGCAGCAGCATCAGCCCGCGGTGCGGGAGCTTGAGCTGCAGGCTCGCCTTGTCCCGCGCGCACAGCGAGAGGTCGATCTTCGTCAGATCGATCAACAGCGACTTGCCGTCGCGCGGGTCGGCCTCGACGACCGGGACCACGCTCTCAAGGGGTCTTGCCCGCATCCCTCATTTCCAGCACCTTCTCGCGGATCTCCTGCGCCGTCTCCTTGATCAACTGCATCGAGTGGCGGACCCGCGTCCCCGCCGCCTTGTTCCCCCCCTCGGTCTTCTTCAGGTCCTCTTCCACCTCGGCGACCAACTGCTTGAGCTTCTCGTAGGCTTCCATCATGGCCTCCCGTTCCGTCCCCGCCGGGGCGGTACGCGTGTCGATTGACCCCGCCAGGCACGCCGCCATGCCGGCCGCCAATCCTACCCGGAACCCGCGCCGGAGCGCGCCGAGGGCCACGCTCCTCACCCGTATACCTGACATCATGCGAACAAACGGCGCGGCCTAATGGACAACCCCCGGCAGCGTGCGCTCCAGAACCTCCAGGGCCGCGTGCGTGTACGCCGGGTGACCCTCACGCTCCATGAACGCCGGCACCACCGCCGCCATCAGCACGCGGCGCAGGTTCGCCACCTCGACGTACGCCCCGCCCGGCTCATCGGTGGGCAGGCCCAGGGCGCGCCGGGCCTTGGCCAGCGCCGCCACAGGCTTCACCCCGTGCAGGAGTTCCGGCCTGGCCCAGTACAGCCGCTCCAGGTACACCGCATCCTCGACCCAGTGCCCCGCGTGCACCAGCGCCAGGTCGATGAGCACCGCCGGCGAGGCGTCCGGCACGTCCGACGGCGACCGCCGCAGCGCGTTCCCCGGGTGCAGGTCCCCGTGGCACCAGGCGTCGATCGGGCGGGCACGCCACCGCGCCACCAGACCGTCCAGAGACCTGTGCACCAGCCGCAGCATGTCGTTCCAGCGCTGCTCCTCCTCGATCCCGTGCATCCGAACGACCGTCCGCGCCCGGTCCAACAGCCCAAACCAGTCCTTGTCCGGCGCCGAGCCGTCCACCGCCCGCCGCGCCCCCGCCTGCTGCTGGAACACCGCCGCCGTCCGCACCAGGTCCGACACCGCCCGCTCGTCCAACCGCGTCGACAGAGGCTCGCCCGGCAGACGCTCCAGCACCAACCAGTCCACGTCCTGGCCGCCCACCCCCGCGCCGTGCGCCAGCACCCGCGGCGTGGGCCCGTGCGACCCGTCCCCCATCAACACCGTCCACCCATGCTCCAGCGCCGGCACCGGCAGCTTCACGATCGCCGGGATCGACCCCCCACCGTCACTCCACAACGCCACCCCCGTCGCCGCCCCACCGTGCTGCCACGACGAACGGAACCACTCGATCGCGCCCAACCGCCCGTCGCATGCCGCCCGCAGCGCCGAACCCAGCGACTCCCCGAGGGCGTGCGGGTCGGGCGCTGCGGCGTGCGGCTCGGGCATGCTCCAGAAGAGTACCGCGCCCGGGCCCGGGCGGTTCGCCCCTGTCGCGCACGACCAACGTCCGATCACGCGCGCAACCACCGCGACGCCAGCTCGATCAACCGCGGCACCGCCACCTCCTCCGCGCGGTGCCGGGCCTCCACCCCCTCGGGCCATGGAAAGTCCCGACCCAGCGCCGACCCGAGCTGCTTGCGCCGATGCGCGAACGCCACCCGGCAGAACGCCTCCAGCCCCTCCGCGTCCTCCGTCAGCGGGTCCGCCCGACGCTCCACCGACACCATCACGCTTGTCACCTCCGGGCGCGGCCAGAAGCACTCCGGCGAGAGCGTCGCCAGCTTCGACACCCGCGCCAGCGCCTGCGACACCACCGTCAGGGGCCCGTAGTCCTTGCTCCCGGGCGACGCCAGCAGCCGATCCCCAACCTCCCGCTGGATCGTCACCCAGAACCCCATGCACTCGGGGTGACGCAGCAGCAGCGCCATCATGAGCGGCGTCCCCGCGTTGTAGGGCAGGTTCGCCACCAGCTTGAACGGGCCCGGGCCCAGCGCCGCCAACGCCTCCGCGTTCACGCGCCGACCGCACTCCAGCGCGTCCCCCTCCACCAACGACAGCCGCCCCGACGCGATCGCCGCCGCGAAGCGCTCGCGCAGCAGGTCAACCAGGGCCCGATCCAGCTCCACCGCCACCACGCGGGCCCCGCGGGCCAGCAGCTCCTCCGTCAGCGTGCCCGTCCCCGGGCCCACCTCCAGCACCACGCTCCCCGGGCCGACCCGCGCCGCGTCCACCAGCCGCGTGAGCAGGTTGTGGTCGACGAGGAAGTTCTGCCCCAGCGCCTTGCGCGGCGACAGCCCCCGCTCCTCCAGCAGCTGCCGGATCTGGCTCAGCGTCTGCACGCCGGAATAGAAGCCCGCCTCCCGCCTCCAGTGCAACCGCCCTCCGGCCGGTGTGCGGCGCCGGGCCTGCACCTGAGAAGCCGCCCAGGGGCCGGTCCCGCTCGCGCCCGCTCCGCCAAGGTGCGCCCGCCACGGTGATCCCATCGGCGCCGGGCTGCCCGGCTCGCCCCGCTACATCTCCCCCTCCGGCCCGAAGCGGATCACGTTCTTCCCGCTCCGCTTCCCCTTCAGCAGCAGGGCGTCGGCGTGGGCCAGCAGTGCCTCGGCGCTGGCCCCGTCCCACGGGTACACCGCCAGCCCCCCCGACACCTCCAGGCGCTCGGGCGCCCCCGGGAACTGCGACCCCAGCTTGGGGAACCGCTGACGCCGCACCTGCTCCTGGAAGCGCTGCGCGATCTGGAACACGCTCTTCGGCGGCTTGGACCCGGGCTGCCGCGGGCCCTCGGTGTCGTGGAAGATCACCACGAACTCGTCGCCCCCGATGCGGCACACGCGGTCCCCCGGGCGGATCACGCTGCCGAGCAGCCGCACCGTCTCGCGCAGGATCTCGTCGCCCGCCTCGTGCCCGTGGTGGTCGTTGAAGGCCTTGAAGTTGTCGATGTCCAGCAGCAGGATCGAGACCGTCTGCCGGTCCCGCCGCGCCCGCTCCAGCAGCGCGTTCATGGACAGGTCGTAGTAGCGCCGGTTGTGCGCCCCCGTCAGCGAGTCGGTGAACGCCGCCTGCCTCAACTGCTCGTGCTGGTCGCGCAGGCGCAGCCACCCCGCCAGCCACGCCGCGTGGCCCGCCACCGTCGCCGCCTCCCCCCTGCACACCAGCCGCCCCAGCGTCGCGCCGTGGATCGACACCGGCACGCCCGCCGCCGACCCCGGGCCCAGGTCCGCCGCGCCGATGAAGACCGCGCCCGGATCCCCCGCCCGCGCCCGCAGCACCTCCAGCGCCGCCGCCGACACGTCCCGCCCCCTCAGCATCGCCTCGATCACCGCCTCGTCCCCCACGCACGGCGCCGAGGGGCCCGGCGCGGCGCTCGGCGCCGACCGCACCGCCTCGTGCACCCGCGCGCACAACCCCGCCGGTGCCAGCGACCTCGGCAGCACCCCGTCCACCCCCGCCGGCGCCCTGGCCCCGTTCTCCGTCACCGTCAGCACGCGCACGCCCGGGTCCACGCTCCGCAGCGCGTCCACGAGCCGCCCGTCCGGTTCGCCCTCCCCCGGCCTCAGCACCACCACGCTCGGCGCCCGCCCCGCCTCCGACAGCTCCGCCACCGCCTCCAGCCCGTCCGGCACGTTGACCAGCCACAGCGACGGGTCGGCGCGCAGCACCGCGTCCAGCCCCGTCTGGCCGATGAGGATCACCCGCACCGTGTTCGACGACTCCGCCCCTGTCATGGCCCTGCTCCGCAGTGGCGACCCGCCTCCATCATTACATACCTCCGCCGGCGCGCGGTTCGTCGGCGAGCAGGATCGACAGTTCCTCGTCCGTCAGCAGGTGGGCCGGATCGACCGTGCCGCCCGGAGCGTCCGGGAACCGCACCGCCTCACCCCCCCCCGCCCGCGCGGCCACCGCCCGTCCCGCGCCCGGCGCCGGTCCGAGAACTCCGCGCCGCGCCCGCAACTCCATCCGCACCTCGGAGACCTCGACCCGCGGCCACCGCCGCCCGATCACCTCGAGCGCGCGCGCCAGGCCGCCGATCGACGCCGGCTCCACGAGCACGAGCAGGATGCGCCGCTCGCGCGACCCGGCGACGAACGCCACCGCCTCCGCGGCGCACCCCGCCTCGCGCACGTCCAGTCCGCGCCCGCGCAAGACCGACACCAGCCGGCCCGGCGCCGGCGGCGGCTCGGCCCACACGACGCACAGGCCGACGTTCGAGGCGCGCTCTGGCACCCGTCCGCTCATGCCCCCATTGTATTCGATCGCCGACGGATCCCCGCCCGATTACGGCTCATCCCCGAGCACGGCGCGGGCGACGGTCGCCGCCCCGTCGGCCGGGCCCAGGGCTTCCAACCGCGCCTCCATGCGCGCGCGGGCGTCGGCGTCGGTCATGAGCGACCACAGGGCCGCCCCCGCACGTCCGAGATTCCGCGCCGGGTCCACCAGGTCGTCCTCGACCAGGCAGGCCCCCGCCCGGCGGAGCGGCTCGGCGTTGAACCGCTGGTGCCGGTCGCGGTGCCAGGGGTAGGGCAGGAACAACGTCGGGACGCGGTTGGCCCAGACCTCGGCGACGCTGCCGGCCCCCGCGCGGCTGAGCGCCACGCTCGCCGACCCCCACGCCGGGCCCATCGGGTCCAGGAACTCGCGCACGACCGCGGTGATGCCGGCCTGGCGATAGGCCGACGCGACCTCGTCCACGCCCCCGCGCCCGGTCTGGTGGATGATCTGCCACCCGGCGTCGACCCACTCGCGGGCGTGCGCGCGCGCCAGGGCTGTGGCGAGCCCGTTGATCGACGCGGCCCCCTGGCTGGCGCCGGTGACCAGGAGGGTCGGGCGGTCCGGGTCGAGGTCGAAGGTCCGCCGGCACTGGGCGGGCGTGCCGGGGGCGATCGCTTCGCGGCGGACGATGGGGCGGATGCGCACCCAGCCGCGGGACTCGAACTCGGGGGCCTCCGCCGCGGTGAAGACGCGGCGGGCGTGGCGGGCGATCCAGCGGTTGGCCTTGCCCGGGGCGGCGTCGAGGTTGACGAGGGTGAGGGGGACGCGTTCGACGCGGGCGGCCTGGGCGGCGGGGGCGGCGACGAAGCCGCCGGTCGCGATCAGGCGCACGGGGCCGGCGTTGCGGGCCTCCCTGATGACGGCGCGGGCGGCGCGCACGGATTGGCCCCAGTGGGCGATGAAGGAGGTGAGGGTGGCGGGGCGGAGCCCGAAGGGGCGAGCGGGGATGGGGTGGAACGCAACGCCGCGGGGTTCGAGGATGCGCCGGTCGATGGGTCGTTCGGAGACGAGGTAGGCGCAGGGGGATCCCGGGGGGAGGTGCTCGGCGATGGCGAGGGCGGGGAAGACGTGCCCGCCGGTGCCGCCGCCGGCGAAGAGGAATGTGGTGGGTGCCGTCACGCGCGGGTCCTCACGCGGCGGCGGCGCGGGCGTTGGGCGGGGCGATCACGGCGGCGGGCTCGGCGGATCCGCGCCGGTCGATGGCGACGAGGAGGCCCAGCGAGAAGGCGGTGAGGATCCAGCCCGTGCCGCCGGAGGAGACCAGGGGGAGGGCGATGCCCTTGGTGGGCCCGAGGCCGGTGACGACGGCGAGGTTGATGACGGCCTGGAGGCCGACGGTGGTGATGACGCCGACGCCCATCAGGCGGAGCAGGCGGTCGGGCTCGCGTCGGACGATGGCGAGGCCGGCGAGGAGGAGGCCGGCGAAGAGAAAGACGACGAGGGCGGCGCCCGGGGTGCCGAGTTCTTCGCAGATGATGGCGAAGAGGAAGTCGGTCCGGTCTTCGGGGAGGTAGCCGAACTTCTGGAGGCCGTGGCCCAGGCCGCGGCCGAAGAACCCGCCACCGGCGACGGCGCCCATGGACTGGATCATGTGGTAGCCGGTTCCCTGGGGGTCGGCGTAGGGATCGAGGAAGGCGGTCAGGCGCGCGACGCGGTAGGGGCTGGCAAGGATGGCCAGGCCCACGGCGGCCAGGCCCATGGGCACGAAGAGCATGAACTGCCAGAGGCGGGCCCCGCCCGCAAGGAGAACGATGCAGGCGGAGGCGGCGATCAGGACGCCGGTGCCCAGGTCCTCGGCGGTGACGACGGCGGCGACGGCGCCCACGGCGACCAGGGCGGGGATGAGCCCGAACCAGAACGACGACATGCCGGATCCGCGTCGGGCGGCCCACCAGGCGGTGAGCCCGAGCAGGCCCCACTTGGCGACCTCGCTGGGCTGGACGCTCAGGCCGTCGCCCACGACGGGGAGGTTGATCCAGCGGCTGGAGCCGTTGACCTCGCGACCCAGGCCCGGCAAGTAGACGGTCCCCAGCGCGACGAGGATGGCGGCGACCACGAGGCCGACAACAACCAGGTCGACGCCGAGCGAGCCCGCCCGCTGCTGGACCGAGGCGGAGAGGCGGCGGATCGGCAGCACGGAAGCGATCGCCAGGGCCCCGAGGGCCAGGGCCATGTAGACGCTGGAGCGGGAGAAGAGGATGGACTCGAAGGTGACGCCCCTGGGGGTGTCGACGACCATGACGGCGCCGTCGACGGCGGCACGGACGGGGTTGACGGTCATGCCGGCGGAGTTGACCATGACGACGCCCACGGTCAGCAGGGCGACGACGCAGAGGGCGACCATGTGACCGGCGCGGAGCATGGACCGAGGGTATCGACCAGAGGCGGGAAGGGGCTGCAATGGGGCACGTCGCGGGGGTGCGCCGGGCTCGTCCCGCGGGGCGCCGGGTGATGGTCGATCCCGGGATTCGCGTGGCTCATCCCGGGCGTGGGCTGCACTTCGACTTCATGCCCGACCGCGACCCGGTGCTCAGGCCGGGCGCCGCGATGCTCACGAGCGACGCCGGCATCGGCTCCCCCGCAATGGACGAGCTGTGCGAGAAGGACGGACACGCCTGCACCTTCGGCCTGGGCACCAGCTCCAGGCTCAAGGGATGGGCCCACCCCCTGCTGCGCCGGGCCGAGAAGCGCTACGGGGAGACCGGCGAGCCTTCGCGGCTCTTCGCCTTCCGGCGCTCCCGCGCCAAGACCGGCGGCGCACCGTGATCGCCGAGGGCGAGTGTTCCGGGGAGGGGACCAACCTCCGCTTCGTGGTCACCAGCCCGCCGGTGAAGAACGCCCGGCGCGCGGCCAACCCCGGGACCACAACGGGGAAGGGGAAGGTCCGCGCTCATCAACGCCCCAACACTCCCCCGCCTCAGCCCGACGCCGCCGACAGGCGACCGCCACGCGACACGCCATCAACGTGTATGACCCGGGCTAAGGAACGTGGAGCGTGCTCCCCGGCACCAGGGAGTCGATGAAGGGGCGGGCCTTGACGAGCGTTTCCTCCCATTCGGCCTGGGGGTCGCTGTCGGCGACGATGCCGGCGCCAACGGAGTAGTCGAGGATTCCGTCGAGGCCGTCGGGGGTGGGTCGGCCCGAGAGGAGGGCGGAGCGGATGAGGATGTTGAAGGCGGCGTGCCCGCTGTCGCTGACGAAGCCGAAGGAACCGCAGTAGGGCCCGCGGCGGACGGGTTCGAGGCGGTCGATGAGCCGCATGGCGCGGATCTTGGGGGCCCCGGTGACGCTGCCGCCCGGGAACGCGGCCCGCACGAGGTCGGCGGCGGTGCGGCCCGGGCGCAGCTCGCCCGAGACGGTCGCGGTGGCCTGGAGCACGCGGCCCGAGGCGTGTCGTTCGATGGCGCGGGGCCGGTCGACGCGGACGCTGCCGAAGCCGCAGACGCGTCCGAGGTCGTTGCGCACGAGGTCGACGATCATGGCGAGTTCGGCGCGGTCCTTGGCGGAGGCGATCAGGTCGCGGGAGTCGGTCGAGCCCGGGCGCGTGCCCTTCATGGGGCGGGCGATCACGCGCCGCGAGCGGGCGTCGAGGGCGAAGAGGAGCTCGGGGCTGGCGCTGCAGAGGGCGCGCCGAGCGTGCTCGCCTTCGAGCTCCATGAACCCGCCGTACCACGGGCGGGCCCGCTCGACCACGGACGCGAAGAGGGCCCGGGGCGAGCCGCGGAAGGCCCACGACAGGCGGTGGGCCAGGTTGACCTGGTAGACGTCGCCCGCGCGGATGAGGTCGACGGCGTCGGCGGCGGCGGCGACGTAGCGATCCTTGGCGGCCTCCTGGTCGGACTCCGGGGCGCCGAGGGGTGAGGGCGCGCGTTCGCGCGGGGGGCCGCGCCGCACGCGCTCGGCGAGCCTCGGCGCCTCGGGCCCGACCCCCCACCACCGCCGCTGGGCGCGGTCGTACACGAGGGCGGACTGGCAGCGTTGGAAGGCGAGCGGGGGCCAGCCGCGGTCGTCGACGGCCCCGGGTCCGAGTCGGCGGTCGCTGGGGTAGGCGTGGTGCTCGATCGCGGGCTCGAGGGCGGGGCCCAGGTCGTAGCTCAGGTAGCCGATCCAACCGCCCACGAAGGGGAGGGGCGCGTCGGCGGCGGTGGAAGACGACCCGAGGATCTCTTGAAGGAGCCCGAGCGCCTCCCCAACCGAGCGGGCCTGGCGGGTGGGGCCCGGGCGGGCGAGGATGACCCATCGGGCGTGCGGATCGTCTCCGCCGGACCAGACGGACGCCAAGGGCTCGTCGGCGGGCCAGGCCCGGAGCGCCGCCTCGGGCGAGAGGTCGAACGCATCGAGGAAGGCGGGGTCGTGGGGCATGGGGCGAGGTGGGGCGCTCGTTTTTGGGGGCGTCCGGTCCTAAACTTACGGCCCAACCACCACCCCGTCCTTTGCACCCGCCGCGGATCGGCGGCTTGGGCGGGCGAGGCTGGGTGACGCACACAAGGCGCGAGCGGGAGCACGCCGCCGGACGGTTCGCCGTCGGGAGGAGAGGTCGGGTCGGAGCAGTCGCAGGCCCCCGGGGCCCTTCAGCGAGGTCAACGCGCATGCCCAGGACGAGCAACAACGGAAGCCGCGGAGCCACCATGGAGATCGAGCCCAAGGGGAAGAACGGGCCCAACGCCCGTCCGCGATCGGCGGGGAAGCTGGGCAAGATGGTGTACTACTTCGGGAAGTCGAGGTCGGAGGGGGACGTGACGCTCAAGGCGCTCCTCGGGGGCAAGGGGGCGAACCTGGCGGACATGACGTCGATCGGGCTGCCGGTGCCGCCGGGGTTCACGATCACGACGGACACGTGCGCCGCGTACTACAAGGCGGGGCAGCGTCTGCCGCACGGGCTGATGAACGAGGTGCACAAGAACATCGCGCTGCTGGAGAAGGAGACGGGCAAGAAGTTCGGGGCCATCGACTCCCCGCTGCTGGTGTCGGTGCGGTCGGGGGCCGCGGTCTCCATGCCCGGGATGATGGACACGATCCTGAACCTCGGTCTGACGGACGCGTCGGTCGAGGGTCTGGCCCGGGTCACGGGGAACCGGCGATTCGCCTTCGACAGCTACCGGCGGTTGATCAACATGTTCGGGGACGTGGTGTCGGGGGTGGACCACCACCTGTTCGAGGCGGCGTTCGACCGCATCAAGGCCAAGTACAAGGCGGTGCAGGACACGGAGGTTCCCGAGGCGGGCATGGTGGAGCTGTGCGAGGAGTACAAGCACGTCTTTCACCGGGCCGTGGGCGAGGTCTTCCCGCAGAACCCGTTCAAGCAGCTGGAGCTGGCGATCGAGGCGGTGTTCAAGAGCTGGAACGGCGACCGGGCGGTCGCCTACCGGCGCATCGCCAACGTCACCGGGCTCAACGGCACCGCCGTCAACATCCAGACGATGGTGTACGGCAACATGGGGGACGACTCGGGGACGGGCGTGGCCTTCACGCGCAACCCGGCGACGGGCGAGAACTCGTTCTACGGCGAGTACCTCGTGAACGCCCAGGGCGAGGACGTGGTCGCGGGCATCCGCACGCCGCTCCCCGTCGACCAGATGCCCAAGTGGAACAAGAAGGTCTACCAGCAGCTCCTGGACATCAAGAACAAGCTCGAGAAGCACTACCGCGACATGCAGGACATCGAGTTCACCATCGAGCGCGGCAAGCTGTACATGCTCCAGACGCGGACGGGCAAGCGCAACGGGGTGGCGGCGGTCAAGATCGCCTGCGACATGGCGCGTGAGAAGCTCATCGACGAGAAGGCCGCGATCCTCCGCATCCCCGCGGGGGACCTGACGCAGCTGCTTCTGCCCAGCTTCGATCCGACCGCCAAGAAGCTGGCGACGGTGCTGTGCGAGGGGATCCCGGCCAGCCCCGGCGCCGCCGTGGGCAGACTGGCCTTCACGGCCGAGGAGGCCACGCAGCGGGCCAAGGCGGGCGAGAAGGTGATCCTGGTCCGCAAGGAGACCAGCCCCGAGGACGTGGAGGGGATGCACTGGGCCGCGGGCATCCTGACCAGCACGGGGGGCCGCACGAGCCACGCGGCGGTGGTGGCGTGCGGGTGGGGCAAGAGCTGCGTCGTGGGGGCCGGCGACCTTCAGATCGACACCGAGAAGGGCCAGGCGAAGGTCTCGGGCAAGGTGCTGACGCGCACGGACACGATCTCCATCGACGGGTCGACGGGCGAGGTCATCGCCGGGTCGCTGGCCACGGTGGAGCCCAAGCTCTCCAGCGACTTCGTGACGATCATGCGCTGGTCGGACAAGCACCGCAGGCTGGGGATCCGCACCAACGCCGACACCCCGGGCGACGCCCAGCGCGGGCGCGAGTTCGGGGCCGAGGGGATCGGGCTGTGCCGCACCGAGCACATGTTCTTCGAGGGGGAGCGCATCAGGTTCATGCGCCAGATGATCCTGGCGGAGACGACGGAGGCTCGCGAGAAGGCCCTGGCCAAGCTCCTGCCCTTCCAGCGCGACGACTTCATCGGGATCTTCAAGGCCATGAAGGGCTGCCCGGTGACGATCCGCCTGATCGACCCGCCCCTGCACGAGTTCGTGCCGCACGACGAGAAGAGCCAGAAGGAGATGGCCCAGTCGATGGGCGTCACGCTCGACAAGGTGCGGCAGCTGGTGGGCAAGCTGCACGAGGCCAACCCCATGCTGGGGCACCGCGGGTGCCGGCTGGCCGTCACCTACCCCGAGATCCTGCGGATGCAGGCGCGGGCGATCGTGGAGGCGACGATCGACTGCCTGCGCTCCAACATCAAGGCGATGCCGGAGATCATGATCCCGCTGGTCGGGACGCGCAAGGAACTGGCGTACCTCCGCGGGCTGGTGGAGGAGACCATCACCCTCGTCAAGACCGAGGAGGACTACAAGCCGCGGCTGGACATCAAGATCGGGACGATGATCGAGGTGCCCCGGGCCGCGGTCACCGCCGACGAGATCGCCGAGCACGCCGACTTCTTCTCCTTCGGCACCAACGACCTGACGCAGATGACCTTCGGGTACTCGCGCGACGACATCGCGACCTTCCTCCCCGACTACATGGAGCGCGAGCTCCTCCCCGCCGACCCCTTCCAGACCCTGGATCAGGAGGGCGTGGGGCAACTGGTCCGCATGGGAGTCGACAAGGGACGGCAGGCCAAGAGCGACCTGAAGATCGGCATCTGCGGGGAGCACGGCGGGGACCCCAGGAGCGTCCACTTCTGCCACCGCGTCGGCATGGACTACGTCTCCTGCTCCCCCTTCCGCGTCCCCATCGCCCGGCTGGCCGCGGCCCAGGCGGCGCTGATGGAGAAGTAGGGCGGGGGATCCGAGCGCGGACGACGACGCCGCGCGCCAATGATGCGCCATGGATGCATCGTGGGTCAACGCGATCGGGACCTGGGCGACGGCCGGCGGGACAATCGCTGTCGCCATCGTCGCCGTCTTTCCGATCCGAGAGTGGTGGCGTCGTCCGAAGCTCTCCCTCCGCTGCAAGGCCGATCGGCCGTGGCTCATCGACGCGCCCATCGTTGTTGGCACAGAAGAAGACACGCGTTTCAAGTCCCGCCGGCTTCGCGTTGAGATCCGGAACGATGGGAGGTCCGACGCGACCAACATCGAGGTTCATGCGGACTTGCTCGAAGTCCAGGGCGAAGATGGCGCGCCGTGGGCGCTGATATGCAATCGCGGCGTGGTGTTCGATCACTGATGCGGAGAGGGGTCCTGCGGACGGCGTATCAAGACGCCGCCCTCTCCGCACCTCTCCCGGCCCGGAAAAGGCAGCCCGGGGCGCGTGGCGGCTCGGCCTTCGGATCGAAAGCGGGGGTGCCGGGGGCGGCAGCCCCGGCATCTGGGGTCATCGCGAGTCAATCGCCGTGCTTTGGTGTCGCCTTCCGCAACGACCACCCGGCTTTCGAGAAAGAGGACATCTTGGGTGCCCAGACGGGCGACTACATCTGCACACAGTGCGGCGAGTGCTTCTCGCCCGCGGACCGCACGGAGCTTGACGAGAAGAGAAAGGCGATAACGCCAGACCGGCGTACGTGATCCTCCTCTGCCCCTCCGGGGCAGGAACGCTTGAACACGCTTGAACACGTCCCCTTCCACGGGTTCCGTCGGCGAGGCGCCGACTCTACCCGTGGCTACACCCCATCGCCCCGTTGGGGCGAAGAGGCTGCACCCCATCGCCCCGTTGGGGCGAAGAGGCTACACCCCATCGCCCCGTTGGGGCGAAGAGGCTGCACCCCATCGCCCCGTTGGGGCGAAGAGGCTGCACCCCATCGCCCCGTTGGGGCGAAGAGGCTGCACCTCTGCGCCCCGTTGGGGCGAAGAGGCTGCACCCCATCGCCCCGTTGGGGCGAAGAGGCTGCACCTCTGCGCCCCGTTGGGGCGAAGAGGCTGCACCCCATCGCCCCGTTGGGGCGAAGAGGCTGCACCTCTGCGCCCCGTTGGGGCGAAGAGGCTGCACCCCATCGCCCCGTTGGGGCGAAGAGGCTGCACCTCTGCGCCCCGTTGGGGCGAAACGCGAGCAGGCTATTCCTGGCCCCGGAGGGGCCGCGGGGTGTAGCCACGGGTGGAGCGACGCTGCCTTGAGCGTCGCGAAACCCGTGGAAAGCGGTCTCCCTTCTTATCCTCTTCTTGCCCCGGAGGGGCAAAGGAGCTCCTCACTCGAGTTTCAAGCACCTCCGCCGCCCCGCCGGGGCGGGTCACCCGACGCACGCCGCCTTCCACGGGTTCCGCTTGGGCGAAACGCCCTCGCTTCACCCGTGGCTACATTCCGGCGCACCTTCGGAGCGAAGAAGGGAAGGCCCAATGCCCGGCACCTACTCCCAGATTCTCCTGCACATCGTCTTCAGCACGAAGCACCGAGAGCCGTGGATCACGCCAGAGGTGAGCGATCGCCTGTACCCGTACATGGGCGGCATCGTCCGGGCCGAGAACGGCGTGCTGTACGACATCGGCGGCGTGGAGGACCACGTCCACATGTATCTCCGGTGGCGGCCCGATGAGTCCGTGTCAGACCTGATGCGTACCGTGAAGGCACGTTCGTCGAAGTGGGTCCACGACACGTTCCCAGCCCTGCGCGAGTTCGCGTGGCAGGAGGGCTACAGCGTGTTTTCGGTGAGCAAGTCGCAGGAGGGAGCCGTCAAGGCGTACATCGCCGGGCAGCATGAGCACCACAAGAAGGAGACCTTCAAGTCGGAGCTTCTGCGGATGCTGCGTTTGCACGAGATCGAGTTTGACGAGAAGCATGTGTTCGACTGAGCCGCCGCGCGGTCGCTCGCTTCCTCTGCCCCTCCGGGGCAGAAGAGAGGGGGTGACACCGCTTCCACGGGTTCCGCTCCGTCCGCCTCGCGGCGGACTGCGCTCCACCCGTGGCTACAACCCTTGGCCCCTTCGGGGCCGAGAGCGGTGCGGCAGCAGCGACTGGGTTCCCACGGGTTCCGCGCGGCCCGGCGACGTCGCTGCGCCCGCGGCCGCAGCCCTGCGCCCCTTCGGGGCGAGGAACTGGGCGGGAGCCGGCGTCACCCGGCCTCTTGGGTGTGGATGGCGGGGCATGGGGCCGGGGCCAACCCCTCCCCGGCCCTCTCCTGAAGGGGAGGGGGTCCTCCGTACAATCGCCCCCTATGGCCTACACGGTGCTCGCCCGGCGGTATCGCTCGCGGTCCTTCGACGACCTGGTCGGGCAGGAGCCGATCGCCCGGACGCTCAGGAACGCCATCGCCTCGGGTCGGGTGGGGCACGCGTACCTGTTCACGGGGACGCGGGGCGTGGGCAAGACGAGCACGGCCCGGATCTTCGCCAAGGCCCTGAACGCGCCGAACGACGAGCCGGCGGAGGTGGCCGAGGCGATCATGGCCGGGCGCGACACCGACGTCATCGAGATCGACGCGGCCAGCAACTCGAAGGTGGAGGAGGCGCGGGAGCTGATCGCCAACAGCGTGTACCGCCCCATGCGGGGTCGGCACAAGGTCTACATCATCGACGAGGTGCACATGCTCTCGTCGCACGCCTTCAACGCGCTGCTCAAGACGATGGAGGAGCCGCCCGAGCACGTGGTCTTCATCCTGTGCACGACCGAGACGCACAAGGTGCCGGCGACCATCCAGAGCCGCTGCCAGCGCTTCGACTTCCGCAACATCGCCCCCGGCGAGGTGTCGGCCCACCTGGCCCGCGTGGTCAAGGACGAGAAGCTCAGCGCCGAGCCCGAGCTCCTGCACGCCGTGGCCCGCCTGGGCAACGGCTCCATGCGCGACTCGCTCTCGCTGCTGGACCGCCTGATCGCGTGCGGGCAGAAGAAGCTCACGGTCGCGCTGCTGGAGGAGCTGCTGGGCCTGCCGGACCGCGCGCTGGTGGGCGGGCTGATCGACGCCATGGCCCGGGGCGACGCCGGGGGCTCGCTCGACGGCGCCGCGGCCCTTCTGGCCCGGGGCGTGTCGATCGACCAGCTCGTCGACGCGCTGCTGGACCGCCTGCGCGACCTGATGGTCGTACGGGTGTGCGGTGCGGATTCGCCCCTCGTCGAGCTGTCGGGGGAGGCGAGGAAGCAAGAGGTGGCCCGGGCCCAGGCCTTCGACGCCGCGGGGCTCCTGCACATGATCGCCCTGTGCGAGAACGCGCAGCGGTCGGCGAAGTTCAGCGGCACGCCCCGGGCCCTGCTCGACGCCCTGGTCGTGCGCCTGTCGCAGTCGGCCAAGCTGGCGGACATCGGGCAGGTGCTGGCGAAGATCGAGGCGGGTGGGGCCGCGCAGGAGCCGATCGCAAAAAAACGCTGACGGCGTCGGAGCCCGCGGGGCCCGCCCCCGACGCCCCGGCGCCGCTCTTCGAACCCCAATCCGCGCCGCTGCTCAGGAAGGAGGCGGGGCCGCCCTCCGTCGGCGAACCGCTCGGACCCGAGCAGGTATGGGCGCGGGCTCTGGCGCAATCGCGGGCCAATCGGCGGCTGGCGGCGCTGCTCGACGAATCGAAGCTGGAGGGCGTGGAACCGGGCGTGGCGATCCTGTCGATGGACGCGGGATGGGCGTCGATGGCCCGCGAGCGGCTGGAGGCGATCGAGGCCCTCTTCACCGGCGCCGCCGGCCGCCCGATGCGGGTGGAGGTGCGCGTGCGCGGCGCCGAGCCCGCCGCGGCTCCCGAGGCGACCGCCGCGGAGCCCCCGGCGGAGGACCCGGCGCAGCACCCGCTGGTGCGCGAGGCCGTCGAACGCCTGCGGGCCCGCATCGTGTCGGTGACGGCCCGGCAGAGGGCGGCGCGTTCGGGCGAACCCCCCGCCGCTCCCTAGGATTGGCGGCGAATGCCCGAAGGCCCCCCCACCATCGACCCGCTCGGCCTGGGCTTCGACGAGTTCGTCGCGAGCGCCAGGCGTGAGCACGGGCTGACCATCCCCGCCGCCACAGAGGCCTACAAGCGGTTCTTCCGCGAGGGCGCCACCGACCTGCCCGGCGTCGTGCGGCCGCTGGTCTCGCCGGTGACGCGGCGCGTGACGGAGGAGGGCGACGACGGCGTTATCACGAAGTTCGTCACGGCGGTGCCCTCGGCGCCGCCCGTCCCGGGCCGCTGCCTGGGGGCGCCCGCGCTGGCCCAGCTCGACACGCTCGCGGTCGAGTCGGTGCTGATCCCGATGGTCGGCAAGAAGGGCCGGCGGACGTTCACGCTGTGCGTGTCGAGCCAGGTCGGCTGCGCCATGGCGTGCGGGTTCTGCGAGACCGGGCGGATGGGGCTGGTCCGCTCCTTGACGCCCGGCGAGATCGTCTCGCAGTGGTGGACCGCGACGCACACGCTCGCCCACCCCGTCTCCAACATCGTCTTCATGGGCATGGGCGAGCCCATGGACAACCTCGACAACGTCCTGGCCGCCATCGCGGCGCTCACCGACCACCACGGGGCCGGGTTCCCCATGAGCAAGATCGTCGTGTCGACGGTCGGTCGGCTCGACGGCATCCGGCGCCTGGCGGAGGTCGTGCGCACGCGCCCGGGTTGGAAGCGGCTGAACCTGGCCCTCTCGCTCAACGCGCCCAACGACTGCGTGCGCTCCGAGCTCATGCCCGTCAACCGCCGGTGGGGCATGGGCGACCTGCGGGGCGAGCTGCTCGCCTGGCCCCGGTTCGGCGGCGCCAAGCTGTGCTTCGAGTACGTGCTGATCCCCGGCGTGAACGACGCGCCCGGGCACGCCGCCGAGGTCGCGGCGTTCGTCGAGCCCTTCCGCACGCCGGACGGGCGGCGCACGGCGATGGTGAACGTGATCCCGTACAACCCGCGGCGCGACTCGCCCTGGCCGGCGCCGGGCGAGGAGCAGGTCGAGCGCTTCGTCGAGGCCGTCGCCGCCCATGGGACCTTCGTGACCCGACGCCGAACCAAGGGACGGACGCTGATGGGCGCGTGCGGTCAGCTCGGGGACGAGCGGATCCGGCGGCGCCGGCTGGTGGAGCAGGGCGCCTGACCCGGACCGAGCGAGTGCCGACCGCGACCCGCGAATCCCCGCATGAGCCACCCGGACGCCGCCGGGCGGCGCGCATCGCGCTGGCGGTGGCCTACGCCCTGGCGACGCTCGCGTCCCTGGTTTACACGAACCTGCTGCGAACCCTGCCCGCGCCCGAGCGGGGCAAGCACGCCGTCGAGGTGGGCCCGGCCCGCGCGGGGACGTTCGGGGTCGAAGCGCCCGTGACCGTGTACGCCTGGGACACGGGCACGCCCCGCGAGGGGCGGGCGCCGGTGCTGCTCCTGCACGGCTCGCCCGGCGCCGCCAGCGACTGGGCCCGCCTCACCACCCACCTCCCCGATCGCCGCGTGATCGCGCCGGACCTGATGGGCTTCGGCGACACGATCCGCGACCTCCCCGACGACCTCTCCATCGAGGCCCAGGCCAGGATGCTCGCGTCGTTCCTCGACACGCTGGGCGTGGGGCGGGCCCACGTGGTGGGCTGGTCGTACGGCGGGGGCGCCGCCGCCTGGCTCGCGGCCCACGACCCGGAGCGCATCGCCAGCCTCACGCTCATGGGCTCGATCGGGACGCAGGAGCACGAGGGCTCGGGCAACTACTACTTCGAGCAGTTCAAGTACGCCGTGGGCGTCGCCAGCCTGGGCGCCATGGAGCTCATCCCCCACTTCGGGGCCCTGGGGAGCGCCCGCACGCGGACGCTGTGGCTGGCCACCTTCCGCGACACCGACCTGCGCCGCCTCGCCGACGCGCTGTCCCACATCCGCGCGCCGACGATGGTGCTGCACGGCAATCGCGACGTGCTCGTGCCCCTCCGCAGCGCTGAGGCGGTCAGCCACCTCGTGCCCACCGACCAGCTCGTCGTCATCGACGCCAACCACTTCATCCCCTTCACCGACGCCCCGGGCGCGGGCCGGATCCTGGGCGAGTTCTTCGCCCGGCACGACCGCCCCGGCGTGGCGCCGCGCACCGACCCCGTGTGGCTGGCGCCGCCCGACGACGGGCTGCTCTCCACCCGCGTCGGCGAGCACGTGCGCCTCTCCTGGGGCGTCTGGCTCGTCGGGATCGCCCTCGCCGTCCGGCGGTGGCCCCGGCTCACGCTCGCCGCCGCCGGGCTTCTGGTCGCCTCGCTGGCCCTCGACATGTTCCTGGCGCTGTGCGGGATCATGCTGGGGCTGGGGGTGCCGACGCTGGTCTGCGGCGTGGCGGGCGCGGCGCGGACCGCCCCGCGGCGACTCGATCCCCGGCACGCCGACTGGGCCGTCCGCATCGCCCGCGCGCCCGTCGCCGCCGGATGGCGATCGGCGTTCGTCGCGCCCCTGCGCCGCGGGGCCGACCTCGGGGCACGGGCGCCCGGCCCGGCCCTGCTCGACCGCGTCCAGTTCGTGCTCGCGCGGCTCGCCGGCATCGCCGTGTGGAGCCTGGCGGGCATGGTCGTGGTGCAGACCGCCGGGTGGGCGATGCTCCGCGAGGGCGAAGCCGTGCTCGGCCCGGCGGGCGCCGCCGTCGCCCTGCTCGCCTGCCTGCCGCTGGTGGGGCTCGCCGCCGCCCTGCCCAGCCGCATGGCGCGTCAACGGGCCTGGGCGACGCTGGCCCGCCTCCGGCACCACGAGTGGTGGCCCGGCTGGGTCTTCTACCCGCCCATCGTCGCGTACGTCGCGGTGCTTTCGCGCCGCTTCGGCGGGCTGCCGACCTGCACCTGCGTCAACCCCGGCATCCCGCCCGGCGGGGGCATCGTCAACGAGAGCAAGCACAAGGTCATGGAGGCCGTCGCCGACCACCCCGAGGCCCTGCCCACCGCCATGATCCCCGCGGGGCGGTCCCCCGGCGAACGGGCCGCCCAGGCCGCCGCCCTCATGGCCCACCTCCCGCGGCTCCGCCCGCCCGTCATCGTCAAGCCCGACTCGGCGCAGCGCGGCTTCGGCGTGCGGCTGATCGAGAGCGCCGGCGAGCTCCCCGCCTACTTCGCGGGCATGACCCGCGACGCCGTGCTCCAGCCCTACCACCCCGGCCCCTGCGAAGCGGGCATCCTCTGGGCCCGCACGCCGGGCGCCCGCTCCGGGCGCATCTTCTCCATCACCCGCAAGGACTTCCAGCATCTGGTCGGCGACGGACGGCGCACCGTCGAGGAACTGCTCCACGCCCACCCGCGCTTCCGCTGCCAGGCCGACGTCTTCGCCGTCCGCTTCGAGGGCGACCTGGCCCGCGTCCCGGCCCTGGGCGAGCGCGTGCGCCTGGCGATCGCCGGCAACCACGCCCAGGGCACCCTCTTCCGCGACGGCGCCGACCTCATCAGCCCCGACCTCGAGCGCGCCATCGACCGGGTCTGCGCCTCCTTCCGCGGGGGCGGGGTCCCGGGCTCGCTGGACTACTCGCGCCTGGACGTTCGCTACACGAGCGACGAGGCCCTGCGGCGCGGCGAGGGCTTTGCCATCGTGGAGATGAACGGGCTCTTCGGCGAGTCGACCAACATCTACGACCCGCGCCGGAGCGTGCTCTGGGCCTGGCACACGCTGGCGCGCCAGTGGCGCACGATCTTCGAGCTGGGCGCCGAGCGCCGCGCCGCCGGCGTGGAGCCCATGCGCTGGCGCGAGTTCATCGCCCTGCTGCGGGCCCACTACCGCGACCGCCCCGGGCCCAGCGTCTCGTCCTGATCACGCCGCCAGGCGGTTCAGGTACGTGGTGATCTGATCGAGCACCGACCGGTCCGCCGGCGGTTCGACCGCGACCGCCCGCAGCAGCGCCGCCGCCGACGCCTGCTTGACCGGGAAGCAGTGGCTCATCACCCGCTCCCCGCCGTCGCCGAGGATGTACAGCACCGCCTGCCCGAGGGCGTCGGCGTCGGCGTGGATCTGGATCCTCTGCCCGGACACCACCAGGTCCAGCGGGCCGTTGCCGCTCCGCAGCGACAGGTCCTCCACCCCCCGGTCGAGCGCCGCGATGAGGCGTGTCTGCACCCGCTCGGCGAGGGCCTCCAGGTCCGAGATGGGCGTGGCGCCGGGGAACACCGAGCACGTCAGCCGATACTCCTGCGTCGCCAGCCGCATCAGTTCCGCCGCCTGTTCGGCCTGCAGCCCCAGCTCACGCCCCAGCCCGGGGATGGCCGGCGACTCCGCGCCGCCCGACAGGTCGAGCCCGCCGACGAAGTGCGCGATGCGGTGCAGCCTGCCGATGGACCCCGCGATCTTCCCGCTCTTGGGCGCCGTGTGGTGCCGGACCATGGGCTTGGTGAGGACCTCCGGCAGCCGCCAGCGGGCCGCCAGGGCCGACATCACGTCCACGTGCGTGAACGGCAGCGCGAGGGTCTCGCGCTCGAAGAGCACCTGCGGGCCCGGGGCGTCGCGGAGCAGGCCCGCATAGACCCCGCGCCCGACCAGCGCGGGCATCAGCTGGATCCCGGCGTCCTGCATCAGCCCCACGACGAAGGCCTCGCTGGTCAGTTCCGCCAGCGTCAGCCGCGCCGCCTCCGCCGCCAGGCACGCCCGGAGCACCGACTGTCCCCACACCCGCCCGGACAGGTCGCCCCCCTCGGGGTCCGCCGCCGACCGGCACAGGTAGAACCCGATCGCGATCGACTTGATCCGCTCCAGCCCCAGCAGCACGCACGCCCGATCCAGGCTCGTCACCGGCTGCCGCTGCGCGAACGCCGCCGAGTTGGCCAGTTTGAGGATCCGCCCCACGATCCCCGCGTCGGTCCGGATCACCCTCGCGTAGTCCGTCAGCGCCGCGTCCGACTGCGCGGAAAGCTCCAGCACGCGCACCGCCACCCCGGGCTGGGTCCGCAGCCCGATCGACTCGAGCCTGCGGTCCAACGCCGCCAGCATCTGCACCACGTCGGCGGCTGAGAGTTCGGCGCGTGCCTTCATTCAATCACCACGCACGGGCTGGGGGTGCCACGGTTCCACCATCGGTCCCCGCCGAGCCCCGTGTGAACCGGGCGTGCCTGGCACCCCGGAATAACCCTTAAGGGACGGGCCATGCCGCCGGTCGCCGGCGCCCGTACGGTCCCGGGATGGGTGTCGGCTGCGGGGGACGCGCTGGCGCGGGCCGGCACCCGTTGTCCCCCCAGGTCACAGTCCCCCCGCCCCTCGCCGCCCACCGCTCGCGACGCCCCGTCCCGCCATGACCACCGATCCCGCCCAGCCCGGCGCCTCCCGTTCGATCCCCTTCCGGGGCAGGCCCGTCGTCGTCCCCGTGGGCAAGCTCTTCGACAAGGAGCCGCCGCGTTCCATCGAGGCCGAGATGGCCCTGCTCGGGGCCGTCATCCTCGACCCGCGGGTGCTCGCCGACGTGCTGCCGATCGTCAAGACGCCGACGGACTTTTACGACGAGCGCCACGAGGCCATCTACCGTGCCGTGATCGACCTGTACGACAAGAAGCTGGGCGAGCGCCTCGACGTGATCGCGGTCGCCGACCTTCTCCGCGACCGCAACGCCCTCGACGAGGTGGGCGGGCTCAACTACATCGGCGAGCTGGTCCAGAGCGTTCCCACGTCGGTCACGGCGCCGCACTACGCCTCGATCGTCGCCGAGAAGGCCCGCCTGCGCCGCCTGATCGACGCCGCCGGACGCATCCTCTACGACGCCTACCACGTGGGCGACGCCGGTCCCAACGGCCCGCGCGAGGTGATCGAGAAGGCCGAGATGGCCGTCTTCGACATCGCCAAGGAGTCGGACACCAGCGACCCGCAGAAGCTCAAGGACCTGCTCGACCTCGAGATGACCCGCCTCGAGGCCGCCGAGTTCGACGGAGCGGGCGCCACGGGCCTGAAGAGCGGCTACCCGGACCTGGACGGGCTCCTCCGCGGGCTCCAGAAGGGCGAGATGATCGTGGTCGCCGCCCGCCCCTCCATGGGCAAGACCGCCCTGGCCCTCAACCTCGCCGAGCAGGTCGCCTTCCGCGGGCTGGTCCCCGAGCAGCGCCGACCGGGCGACACCGACGGGCTCATCCCGGTGCTCGTCTTCAGCATGGAGATGTCCAAGTCGGCGGTCGTGCAGCGGCTCCTCTCCGCCGTCTCGGGCGTCAACTCGCAGAAGATCCGCACCGGGCACGGGCTCTCGCAGGACGAGTACAAGCGCCTCATGCTCGCCGCCGACGACCTCAAGGAGGCCCCCGTCTACATCGACGACTCGCCCGACATGACCATCGTGCAGCTGCGCTCTCGGGCGCGGCGGATGCGCGACCGCAACCAGATCCAGATGGTCGTCATCGACTACCTCCAGCTCATCACCGCCCCCGGCGCCAGCCGCGACAGCCGACAGGTCGAGGTCGCCGCCATCAGCCGCGGCGTCAAGGCCCTGGCCCGCGAGCTGGAGATCCCCGTCGTCGTCCTCTCCCAGCTCAACCGCGCCAGCGAGCAGCGCGAGGGCAACCGCCCCCGCATGAGCGACCTCCGCGAGTCCGGCTCCATCGAGCAGGACGCCGACGTCATCATGCTCCTGCACCGCGAGGACTATTACCACCGGCACGATCCCGACTGGGCGAACGACCCCGAGAACCAGGAGAAGATCGGCGTCGCCGAGGTCATCGTCGCCAAGCAGCGCAACGGGCCCACCGGCTCGGTCAGGCTCGTCTGGGACGCCGACGTCACCCGCTTCCGCAACCACTCCGGGCACCGACCGCCCGCCGGCTACAACGACCCCGGCCCCGGCTTCGGCGGCCCCCCCACCAACGGACGCGACTACCCACGCAACCCCGGCGCGCCGGGCCCGCCCGCCGACCATGACGGCCTGCTCTAACAACCATGTTTCGTGCGCGGCGAGTCTCACGCTGAAACAGCAACCTGCGTTATGGGACCGGCAGGCGACGATACATTGTTCCCCGCGCATGCTGTCCACAGGTTCTCCACAATTGGAATAGAGCACTGAGCCAAGCTTGTCGGGGGGGAGGGGACGGGTACGCTGGATTGCGCTGAGTCTCCCGGCGGAGGGTCGAATGAGCGCCGCTCGGTCGATCATCGGGTTCGTGGCAGGGGTTGGCGTAATTCTCGGCGTCGCCGTTGTAACGTTGTGGCGCCGACCGGCATCGCTCGCCATTCAGGATGTTGTCGACGTCGGGATGGTGTTGCCGATGGTTGCCGTGACCGTGCCCGTCCCCATTCGGAATCAGCACCCATTGCGGTCGGCCACTCTCAAGGAACTCTCGTCGAGTTGCCAGTGCACGCTCGTGGATTCTGGGCCACGCGTAATCAGGCCCTGGTCAAGCGAGACCCTCGACGTCGTGGTCAAGCCCGGAAAGCACGAGCGAATCGTCGAGGCCCAGATCTTCCTGACGCTGGACGACGGCTACACCTCACGCTTGATCGTGCGAGGGAAGGTCCTTTCGCCGTTCGAGGGGTGGCCCGACCGGGCGGCGGTGGCATTGGAAGGCGGCGCGGCGCTCCTGGCCGTCGACCCCAGGTTCCTCGACCTGGTCGCGGGCGGGGTTTGTCATATCCCGGGGCGGGATGCGCCGATCCGGGTGATCGTGGACCGCGACCGCCGGCGGCTGGTCATTGTTGGGGATGTGGCGATCCCAACGGACGGCACCGCGGAACTGGTGCTGAGTCTCCTCACGCCCGAGTCGGCGACCTGGTCCGGGTGGATCATCGGCCATGACGGAGCATTGGAGTTGACCCCCTCGAAAGGAGATTCGCGATGAGATCGGTCTTGATGGGTGTGTCGGCGGGTTTGGCGCTGTGGGCCGGTGGCAGCCTGCTGGCGGACACGAGCGAGCCGTGCGGGCCCAACCAGTGCTGCAACCGGCAGACCGGATGTGGTTTTGTCATCTGCGGGCTTGCCGGGTCGACCTGCAACTGCTGCTTCTGCGGGTCGGGAGCGATCGCGCCCTTTGTCTGTTGCGCAACGTCCATCGTGCCGATGATCAACTGCACGACCTGCTGCCTGGGCGCGGCGCCTCCCGGCGGAGGCGGTGGAGGGGGTGGGGATTGAGCCCACGCCAGGGAATCGGAGGGGCGGTCGCGGTGGCCCCGGAGCGCGATCGCCCGCGGCGCCGCCTCTCGACGGGATGGCTGCAATGGGCGTTCGTGGTCGCGGCCCTCTCCTTCGCCGCATGGCACGGGGTTCGGGCGTTGACCCCGTCGCGCCGAGTTGACGCCTTCACTCGGGGCGTCGCGTTGGAAGCACAGCGCATGCGCGAGCTTCGGGCGGCGCGGATCGCGCGCTTGACCTTCATCCCGGCCGACGATCGGGGTCGGGTTGACGCCGCCCTTCAAGCCGGTCTCAGCGACCCGCACCGCCTCCTCACCGACGCGTCGCGCGACGCCCTGCTGCGGACGCTCGGAGACCACCTGGCCGCGCGAGCGGCGGAGAGCCCCGCGGAGTATCTGGCTCTTGCGGACCGAGAGAAGACCAGGTGGATCGGGCCCGACGACTCGGACGACATCTGGAGATTGCCGCTGTTCTACCACGAACGCGTGACCGGGCGTGTTCCCAGCCGCACAGAGGCCCGAGAGGCGCTGAAAGCGATGCTCGAGCTCGCGTGGGCCGAGTATGGCGTCCGGATCAAGGGCGTGGGCGTGGGAGACTGGGGCACGTCGATCCACGTCGGGCAAACCCGCGAGCAGAACACGTCGCTCGTGGTCGCCTTTCCCGCCGTCGAACTCGATTCGTATTGGGACGCGACGGCGACCGTCGGGGATCTGCGTTACCGCGTGCCGCGGAGGAGCTACGCCGACGTGCTCCGCGACAACGGATCGGTCGTCTACGCGATCGCCACGACGGTGGCGGAGTCCGAGCGCGGCGTGCGTTACCCGCTCGTGTCGCGCTGGTACTGGGATCCCCAGCTGCACACCTGGCACTGCTCGTCGTTCGCGATGAAGAACGTGGCGGCCCACATCATGTGGTATTGACGCGGGAGAACGCCATGGCGGCGCTCGGACCGCATGAAACATCAACGAGGTCAGGCCCAATCCATCGGGGCTTCACGCTCGTCGAGCTCCTCGTCTGCATCAGCGTCATCGCCGTGCTGATCGCGCTCACCCTGCCCGCGCTGGGCGATGCCCGACGGTCGGCCCAGTCCACCTCGTGCCTCTCGACGCTCTCGGGCCTGCTCAAGGGGGCCAGTCTCTTCGCGGGCGACTACAAGGGAAACTGCCCCAACGTCTTCCTCCGCAAGGAGATGGTCTTCGGCGAGAACCTCGCGAACTTCTCGACCGCCACGACGACCACCGGGCTCGCGTATCTGGGCCAGTTCAGCGCCTGGCAGGGCGCGCTGATCGGCTATATCTGGGAGGAGGGCGACCCCATGGCCGCCTGGGCCTGCCCCACCGTGGCCCGGGCCATGGGAGATCTCACTCAAGCGCACAACCCGGCGGCGGCGGGGATGTTCAGCTATCTCTACTCCACCGCCCTCATCACCGACGCCCGACTGTGGGACCCCGCCGCGCCCGAGCGGCGCCTCCGCTCCGAGGACCGGGAGTTCCGCCGGTTCGTCGGCATGTCAGACGTTCTGCACCCGACGCGCAAGGCGATGTTCGCGGAGGTCGCCGACCATCACGGGCGCGAGCCCAGACTCCTGACCGACGCGGCGTGTGCCCGCGCAAACGCCGCCTTCGTCGATGGACACGCCGAGCGGCTGCTCCTCGCGGGCGTCGAGCCCTCGCTGGAGTACAGCTTCAACCTCGCGTGGCATTCGCCCATGCGCCCCACAACGACGGCCGTGCCCTTCAACGCCCCCGCGTGGGGCTGCCGCGGCGTCGACGTGAACCGCTGACCGGCCCCCGCCCTTCAAGACCGACGGCCTGCTCTCACCACTGCCCCGTCGCCCGCAGCAGGTCGGCCCGGGCGATCCAGTAGTCGCGCAGGCTTTCGATCTCCTGCCGCCGCGCCGTCACGAGTTCGCGCTGGGCCGAGAGCAGCGTCGCCGCGTCCACCGTCCCCGCGTTGAAGCGGTCCAGCGAGAGCTCGACGATGCGCTCGTGCATGGGGATGAGGGCGTCGCGGCAGGCCTCGCCCACGAGCCGGGCCGTCGCCATCCGCGCATGGGCATCGATCACTTGGGAGCGGATCGCCAGCTCCAGCTCCGCCGCGCGGGCCTTTTCCCCCGGCCCATCGCTCGCCGCCTGCTCGCGCCGGGAGCGCAGGTCGGCGCGGTCGCGCAGGGCCGACGCGATCGCCTGCTCCAGGCGCGGGTCCAGCCTCGGCGGCGGGAGCGCGGGCGGGCCCGGGCTCGGAGTCCAGGCGGGGGCCCCCGCGGCGAAGCCCATCAGGAGCTCCAGCTCGCGCTGGTGGCTTGCGACCTCGGTCTGAAGGCGCACCAGCTCCAGCCGCGCCCGCTGGGCCGCGGCCCGCTCTCCCGCGTGGTCCGCCACCGCCGCGTCCATCCGCGAGAGGGCCGTCGCGGCCTGGAACGAGCGGACGTGCGTCGAATGCAGGTCCAGCGCCCGGGCCGCCGCCTGCAGGCGCAGGGATGCGACGCGCACGCGGTGGGCGAGCGCGCCGACTGCGTCGCGGGCCTCCCACCCCGCCCCGGCGGCCGCGAGCGTCTCCACCACCTCCGCCAGCCGACGCTCAGGCCAGGCCGCGTTCCCGTCCGGCGTCCAGCGCGACGCCACGCGCGACGCCGACACGCCCAGCCCGCCCAGGGCCCACCACAACTCCCCGTTGCGGGCCAAGGCCGCGGCGACCACGGCGTCGGCGCTCCCCCCCAGCGCCAACGCCGCCAGCCCGCCCTGCCTCAACTGCACGCGCCCCGCCTCATCGAGCGCGCGCGGGTCGGGGGCCGGCGGCGGCGCCTCCACGGCGGGCTCCGGCTCCGAGACCGCCGGCGCCGCCATCGGCGCCTCCTCCGGCGCGGGCTCCTCGACGACCGCCTCCTCCACGGGGAGCTCGACCACGATCGGCTCGGTCGACGGCGCCACCCCCGCCCGCTCCACGATCGCCGCTTCCACGCGCCGCTCGGGCGTCATCGCCCCGGGCGATGCGCACCCCAGCGCCCATGCGCACCCGCCCGCCGCCGCCATGATCCCTCTGAACGCGCCCAAGGTACCCTCGCCCCCCCCGCAACGCTAACCGACGTTCGCGCCCCCGGCAAGGCCCGTGCGGACCGTCGACGCCCCGCGAGCCGATACCATCGATCGATGCCCGAGCCCACCCCGTCGCCCCAGGCCGCCCCGCCCCCGGAGGTCGACGCCTCTCTCTACCTGCACCCCCAGACCCTGGCGCGCCTGGGCTCTTTCGAGCTCCGGGCCAAGATGATCGTCGAGGGCGTCTCCAGCGGGCACCACCGCTCCCCCTTCCAGGGCTACTCCGTCGAGTTCGCACAGCACCGCCCCTACGTCCCCGGCGACGACCTGCGGCACCTGGACTGGAAGGTCTACGGCAAGAGCGACCGCCTCCAGCTCAAGCAGTACCAGCAGGAGACCAGCCTCGACCTCACCGCCATGGTCGACGTCTCCGGCTCCATGTTCTACGGCTCGCGGCTCTTCGAGGAGGCCTCGGGCGTGGGGCGCAAGACCAGCCTCGACGAGCGCACCCAGTGGAGCAAGTTCGACCACGCCACCGCCCTGGCCGCGGCCCTGGCCTACGTCACCCTCCGCCAGGGCGACCGCGCCGGGCTGGTGATCTTCGCCGACGCCGTGCGGGCCATGGTCAAGCGCTCCAGCAGCCAGGGCACCTGGCGCCAGATCATCGGGGCCCTGTCCACGCACCCGCTCGACCCCGGGAACGTGGGGCGCCCCACCGACCTCCGCCGCGCCGTCGACGAGACCCTGGGCAAGGTCACCAACCGCGGCCTGGTGGCCCTGATCACCGACGGCTTCTTCGGGCTCGACCAGTTGCGGGCGGGCCTGGCCCGCATCAAGCACGCCGGGCACGACCTGATCCTCTTCCAGGTCATGGACCGGGCCGAGCTGGAGTTCGACTTCGCCGACGTGGCCCCCTTCGAGGGGCTTGAGCGCGAGTCCCGCCTGCGGGTCGACCCGCGGGCCGTCCGCGACCGCTACCTCGAGCTCGTGCGGACCCACGTCGCCGACTGCGAGAGGGCGGCCCGCTCCTTCGGGTTCGACTACCAGTTCGTCAACACGCACGACTGGCTGGGCCCGCCCCTGGCCGCCTTCGTCGCGCGGCGCAACGCCCGCATCAAGCGATCCAAGTACGGCTGAACCGGATGGCCCTCTCCTTCCTCAACCCGGGGCTCTTCCTCGCCGGCGCGGCGTGCATCGCCGTCCCCATCCTCATCCACTTCTTCATGCGCCGCCGGCGAACGCCCATCCGCTGGGGCGCCATGCGCTTCCTCCTCGAGGCCTACCGCCAGCAGCGCCGACGCATCCGCTTCGAGCAGGTCCTGCTCCTGGCCCTGCGCTGCCTGCTCCTGGCCCTCATCGCCGGGGCCGTCGGCAAGCCCGCCCTCGACGCCCGGGGCGCCCACGCCCGCACCGGGCCCACCACGCTCTACCTGCTCATCGACAACAGCCTGACCGCCTCCGCGCAAAGCCCCGACGGCGCCCGCGCCCTGGACCGCCACCTCGACGGCGCCCGATCGCTCGTCGCCCGACTCGACCCGGCCCGGGGCGACCGCGTCGCCGTCCTGGCCCTGGCGGCGCCGCCCGAGTCGATCGTGCTGCCCCCGTCGCCCGACCTGGCCTCCGTGCGGGGCGTGCTCGATCGCATCGGGCCCAGCGAGAGCGCGGCGGACCTCCCGGGCGCCGCCGCCATCGTGCGCGACCAGATCGCCTCGGTCCCGGACGACCAGGGCGTCACCGTCGCCGTGCTCTCCGACTTCCGCGCCGGGTCCGCCGACCCGCAGCGCCCGCTGGCGGCCCTGGTCTCGGGCGCCGGGCCAAGGCCCCGGATCCTGGCGGGGCGCCCCGCGTCAGAGGGGCTGACCAACCTCACCGTGCTCGGCGCCGAACCGCTGACCCCCGTTCTGCTGCGGACCGGGGCCGCGTCGAGCCCCGTGCGCGTGACGGTTCGGCGTGACGGCGAGGGCGTCGGCGCCGCCCAGACCTCCGCCGTCCGCGTCCGTCTCTCGCGCCCGGGCGCCGAGTCGCCCCCGTTCGCCGCCTCCATCCGCTGGACGCCCGGGCAGACCCAGGCCTCGATCCCGGTGCAGGCCGAGATGCCCAGGGCCGAGGCCGGCGCCATCGACGAACTGGTGGTCCGTGCGAGCGTCGACCAGGACGCCATCGCCGGCGACAACGACCTCTTCCGGCGCGTCGTCGTCCGCGAGTCGATCACCGCGGCGATCGTCGCGCCCCGCGACCCCGCCGCCTCGGGCGCGGCCCGGTACGGGCCGGCGGAGTGGGTCACGCTCGCCCTCGAACCGACCTCCCAGAGCCGCTGGGCCGCCGACGCCCCCGCCTCCGAGGTCAAGACCCGGCGCATCGACCCCGGGCTGCTCGACGGCGCCGCCCTCGCCGGCGCCGACGCCGCCTTCGTCCTCGCCCCCGACCTCGTCCCCGCCCCGGGGTGGGAGCGCCTCCGCCGCTTCGTCGACGCGGGCGGCCTCGTGGTGGTCTTCCCGGCGCTCGCCGCCGAGCCCCACCAGTGGACGCCCGCGTTCGTTGAGGCCTTCGCCCTCCCCTGGACCATCGCCCCGGACACGCGTCCCTTCGACACGCCGGCGCCCCTCCTGCTCGACGCCGCGACCGTCAATGCCTCACCCCTGGCGCGCCTCGCGGCGGAACTCCCCGACCTGGTCCGCCCCGTCACCGTCCGCCGCGCCGTCGCGATCGGGCCGCCCGACGCCCTCGACCGCTCCCTCTCGATCGAGCCCGGGCTCCCACTGCTGGCGCTCGACGCGCCCGCGTCGCGGGTCGGCGACGGGGCGCCCCGGGCCTCGCGCGGGCTGGTGGCGCTCCTGGCCGTCGCGCCCGACCTCTCCTGGAGCGACCTGCCCGCCATGCCCCTCATGGTGCCGCTCATGCAGGAACTGCTGCGCCAGGGCGTGGGACGATCGGCGGGCGCCGCCCACGCCGTCGCCGGCGCCGTCCCCGCGCTCCCGCCCGGGGCCTCAACCCTCCGCGCCATCGATGGCCCCGCCGCGGGCGCCGAGATGCCGACCTTCGCCGGCGGCGTCGCGCTGACGCGCGCGGGGGTCTACCGGGTCGCCGACGAGCGTGGCGTGTCGCAGGGGCTGGTCACGGTCGACGCCGATCCGGGCGCCGGGCTCGTCGAGCCGCGCACGGATCAGGAGATCGCCCCGTGGCTCGCGGGCCTGGGGTCGCCCCCCGAGTGGATGGGGGGCGACACCGCGGCGCCGTCGTCTTCGTCCGCGGCGGCGGGCGATCCCCGTCGTGGCCGCGCCTGGAGCCTCTGGCTCTTCCTCGCCGCCGCCGCAGTCGCGCTCCTCGAACTGGCCCTGGCCCGCCTCTTCAGCCACGCCCCCGCGGCCCGTCGCGCGGGCGTGCCGACCACGCCCGCGGGGGTGGCCGCGTGAGGTCCATCCTCTTCAAGGTCTTCGCCCTCGGCCGCTTCTCGCCGGACGACCCCCACGTCCGCTTCGCCTTCGCCTGGCCCATCCCCGCCTGGGGCTGGCTGCTCATCGCGCTGGCCGCCGCCCTGGTCGCCGCGTGGAGCTACTGGCGGCTCGACGGGTCCCGCTGGGCCCGCGCCGTCCTCGCGTCCCTGCGCGCGCTGGCGATCCTGCTGCTGGTCGCCCTCCTCGCCGGGCCCGAACTGGTGCGCCAGGAAGAGCGCACCGAGCGCGACTGGGTCGTGGTGCTCGTCGACCGCTCCGCCTCGATGCAGGTCGGCGACGGGCCCGATCGCGACACCCGCGACGAGCAGGCCCGCCGGATCCTCGGCGCCACCGGGCCCATGTGGCGCGACCTGGCCCGCGAGCGCAACGTCCTCTGGCTGGGGTTCGACCACGGCGCGTACGACCTCAAGGCATCGGCGACGGGCGCCCCCGTCGAACTGGCGCCCCCCGAGGGCATGCGCACGGACCTGGCCCAGGCCCTGGAACAGGCCCTGCGCCGCGTCGCCGCCCGTCCCGTCGCGGGCATCGTCGTCCTGAGCGACGGCCGCACGGCCCAGCCGATCGCGCGGGGCACGCTCAAGCGGCTGCAGGCCGACCGCGTCCCGGTGTTCGTGGTGCCGCTGGGCAGCCCCGACCCGCCCTTCGACCGGGCCGTGCGCACGGTCGAGGCTCCATCCGCCGCGTTCACGGGCGACGTGGTGCCGGTCACGGTCACGGTCGAGCGCACGGGCCCGGAGCGGGGCTCCGGGGCGCGCGTCGAGCTCCTGGACGAGGGCGGGCGCGTGCTCGACGAGCGCCCGCTCGCCGACGACCCATCGTCGGAGGGCGCGCGCACGGACCGGGTGACGCTCACGGCCCGCCCCGACAAGCCGGGCCCGCAGACCTGGAGCGTGCGCCTCGCCGCGCCCGAGCCCGACCTCTCCGCCGACAACGATCTCAAGGTCTTCTCGATCGAACTGGTCGACCGCCCGATCCGCGTGGCGTACCTGGACGGCTACCCGCGCTGGGAGTACCGCTACCTCAAGAACCTGCTGGTGCGCGAGGGCACGCTCCGATCCGCCGTGCTCCTGCTCGCCCCCGACCGGCGCTTCATCCAGGAGGGCACGGACCCGATCGTGGCGCTGCCGCGCTCGGCGGAGGAGTGGGCGGCGTTCGACGTGGTCATCATGGGCGACCTTCGCCCGAGCCAGTTGAGCCCGGAGCAGCTCGAAGCGCTCAAGCAGGCGGTGGCGACGCGGGGGACTGGGCTCTTGTGGGTGGGCGGGCCGCAATCGACGCCCATGCGCTGGGGCCCCACGCCCCTGGCCGACCTGCTCCCCATGACCCTGGACGACACCGAGTCCGGGCTGTCGGGCGTGCGGCCCTGGCCCGTGCCGGTGCTGGTCCGCCCCACGCCCGCGGCGGAGCGGCTGGCCCTGATGCGCCTGGGCGGGCCCGACTCGCCCGGGTGGCCCGAGGTGCTCGCCGACCCAACCATGGGCTGGACGCTCCTGCGCTGGGCCCAGCGGATCGACCCCGCGGTGATCAAGCCCGCGGTCGAGACCCTCGCCGTCGCGTCGGCCCCGAGCGCGGGCGAGGCCCCGATCGTGCTGGCGATGCGGTACGGCGCGGGGCGCGTGGTCTACGTGGGCACCGACGAGATCTGGCGCTGGCGCTACGGGCAGGGCGAGACGCTCCCCGAGCGGTTCTACCTCCCGCTGGTCCGGCTGCTGGCCCGCGAGAGCATCGGGCGGCTCGGGCGCCCGGCCCTGCTGGAGACCTCGCCGCGACTGGCGGTGGTCGACCAGCCCGTGCGCGTCACGGTGACGCTCCTGGACCAGGCCCTGCTGCGGGCGGCGCCCCGCAACGTGAGCGTGCGGGTCGCGCCCGCCCAGGCCTCGCGCTCGGGCCCCAGCGCGGTGGACCTGACGCTCGTCCCCCTGGCGGGGGCGGGCCCCGCGGTCTTCGAGGCGTCGTTCATCCCCTCCGAGCCGGGGCGGTACACGCTCGCCGCCATCGACGCGCTGCTCGCCGACCTCAACCTGTCGGCGGACCTGGACGTCTCGCCCCCCGACGACGAGCGGCGTTTCGCCCACGCCGACCACGCCCTGCTGGCGGGCCTGGCCGACCAGACACAGGGGCGCGTCCTCGCCGAGGCGGAGGTCGCGCTGCTGGGGCAGGCCGACGCGGGGCTGGTGCCGATCCGGCACCTTCGCCTGCTGGGCGCGCCCGAGGTCGAGACGTTGTGGGACCGCCCGATCGTGCTCGCGGCGCTGGTGCTGCTGCTGTCGGCCGAGTGGGCGGGTCGCCGCCTGATCAAACTGGTCTAGGCAACCCAGCCGGCGTGTAACACGGGGCGGACCCCGCATCGGACGCGGAACGGCACGCTCGTTCACCGCGTAAAGTCCAAGGACCGATGTCAGGAACGGGCCGTCCCGCCCGGCGGGGGGCCAACCCGATGACCACCCCACCGCCCATCGGCGCCCCGCCCGGACCACGCCCACCCATCGAGCGCGGGTTGCGGTCGCTGCGGGCCGCCGTGCGTTTCACGCTCCTCACCCAACGGGCCATGGCCCTGGCGTGGGGGGTGCTGCTGGCGTCGGCGGGCCTGGGCGCGCTCGACTACCTGCTCCGCCTTCCGACGCCCCTGCGGGCGTGCCTGTTGGCGATCGGGCTGGTGACGCTGTCGGCCCTGGCGTGGCGGCGGCTGGTGCCGGTGCTGCGGTTCTCGCCCAGTCTCACGACGCTGGCCCTCCGCCTGGAGCGGACCGCCGCGGGGCGGGCCGCCGGACTCCCCGACCGCCTGGCCTCGGCGGTCGAGCTGACGGGCGACCCGCGTCCCGGGGCCGCGGCGACCGTGGAGGAGGCGGGGCCGCGCTTCCAGCGCGCGTTCGCCCGGGCCTCGCACCAGGCGATCGACCGAAGCCGTCTGCGTCGGGCGGCGGGGCTGGTCGTGGGGTCGGCGGTGCTGATCACGGGCGCGTTCATGGCCTGGCCCCTGTCGAGCACCGTCGCGACGCGGCGGGTGCTCACGCCCTGGGCCGGCGCCGACTACCCGAAGCGCACGCGCCTGGCGGACGTGACGGCCCTGGTGGCGCACCCGCGGGGGCAGGCCCTGCCGCTGCGGGCCATCGTCAGCACGAGCGCGGACGTGCGCGACGATGTCCGCGTGTACTTCCGCGTGCTGCGCGGGCAGGCCCCGGGCCCGTGGCGCACGATGCTCCTCAACGCGCAGGGCGCCGCCGGCTCGGCGCACCTGGCCGCGGCCCACCTCCCGCCCCGCCTCGAGGGCACGCTCTTCGAGGGGCTGGTCGAGCCCGCCGCCGACGCGGGCGAGGGCGAGGTGGCGCTGGAGTACTGGTTCCAGGCGGACGACAACCGGACGGAAGTCGGGCGGGTGATCCTGGCGTCCCCCCCGGCGCTGGCGTCGGCGGAGGTGGAGGTCGCGCCCCCGCCCTACGCCGCGCCCTTCCTGGCGCCCGGTCGCGAGCCGGTGATCGGAGCGCGCCCGCTCTCGGTCTTCTCCAACGAGCGCGCCGTGGTCGGGCCGATCCTCGCGGGCTCGCGGCTGACGCTGAGGCTGGACCTCTCCAAGGACGTTCCGGTGCCGTCGGGCGACAGCCTCGACGCGGCCCTGTTCCTCGCGACGACGTTCCCGGGTGACCTGCCCGCGGACTTCGCCGCCGAGCACGCGGGGCGCCGCTGGACCCTCTCGTTCACGCTCGATCGCTCCATGAGCCTGCCCGTGGTGCTGGTGGACGAGTACGGGATCCGGTCCGACGACCGCACGAGCTTCCGCTTCGAGGCGGTGCCGGACCAGCCCCCCACCGCGACGGTCTCGGCGCCGGCCCGCGACCAGAGCGTGCTCGCCACCGCCGTGATCGACGCCCAGGCCGACGCCCGCGACGACGTGGGGCTGGAGCGCCTCGACGTGCTGACGCAGCGTCACCGCCCGGACCCGACCTCGGGCTCGCGCGTGCCCGTGCCCGCCGAGGAACCCGCTTCGGCGGCCCAGGCCACGCCCGACCCACCGTCGCCGACCGCGCCGACGAACCCGGCGACGGGCGCGTCGGTGTCGCTCAGGCTGGAGCTGGCGACGATGGACCTCTCGCCGGGGGACGAGCTGTGGCTGCTGGCCCGGGCCGCCGACACGCACGAGGCCCAGGGGCAGCGGCGCCCGCCGACGGTCAGCCGGCCGCGCCGCCTGCGGATCATCTCGGAGACCGAGCTGGTCGAGCAGTTCCGGGCGGAGCTGGGCGTGGTGCGGCGCGTCGCGGCCCAGTCGGACGCGGACCAGCGCCGGCTCATGCGCGAGCTGGACGAGCCCGCCGCGGAGGGCGAGGCGCTGGAGCGCGACCGGCGCGCGTCGCAGGCCCAGTCCTCGATCGGGCAGCGGCTGGGCCCGGCGCTCCAACTGCTCGAAGAACTCTCCGACCGCCTGGAGCAGAACCGCCTCCGCGACGAGGCGATCGCGGGGATCATCGCCCAGGCCGCGGACTCGCTGTCGCGGGCGGGCGAGGCCTCGGACCGGGCGGCGGGCACGCTGCAGGACGCGGGCGCCTCCCGGCGCGAGGAGGCCACGCGGCGCGACCTCGAGGAGCGCGCCCGGCGCGAGCAGGAGACCGTGCGCGACGAGTTGACCCGCGCCATGGACGTGCTCGACCAGGGCCAGGAGGGGTGGCAGGCCCGGCGCGCGATCGAGCGCCTGATCGAAGATCAGCGGCGGCTGGCCAACCAGACCCGCGAGGCCGCGGAGCAGACCGCCGGTCGCGAGGCCGACGAGCTCAACGACGAGGAGCGTCGCACGCTCGATCGGCTGGCGCAGCAGCAGCAGGACGTGGCCCAGCGGAGCGAGCAGGCGGCGTCGGACCTGCGGTCCGCGGCCGAGCGCACCGCCGAGTCGGACCGGGCGACGTCGGAGTCGCTGAGCCGGGCGGCCAACCAGGCCCAGCAGGCGCAGTTGGCCCGCCAGCAGCGCCAGGCCGCCGAGCAGATCCGCCAGAACCAGCCCGGGCAGGCCCAGCAGCTCCAGCAGCAGTCGCGCCAGACGCTGGAGCAGATGCTCAAGGAGCTCGAGCAGGCCGCGCGACGGCGCGACGAAGTGCTCTCGCGGCAGCTCTCCGACCTGGTCCAGACGCTCGACCGCCTGATCAAGACGCAGGAAGGCGAGATCGCCGGGCTGGCCCGGGCCCTGGGCGGTCAGCCCGCCGAGCCGCCGGACGCGGGGATGCGGGCCCTGCACCGCGACACGCTCGCGATCGCCGAGGAGGTCGAAGCGGGCCCGCGGGAACTGGCGGCGGTGGCGCCGACGATCTCGGCGGCCGGCGACGCCCAGGCGCGGGCGATCGCGCCGCTGCGGGCGAGCCCCGCGGACTTCGCCGCCGCCGACCCGCACGAGCGCGAGAGCCTGCAGCGCCTGGCCCAGGCCCGAGCCGACGCGGAGGAACTGCTCAAGAAGTCGCAGCAGCGCGACCTGCGGCGCCGCCGGGGCGAGTTGGCGGGGGAGTACGCCAAGGCCCTGGACGAGCAGCGGGCGATCATCGCCCAGTGCGAGCCGCTCGCGGGCCGGGAGCTCTCGCGGCGCGACCGCGTCGTCGTGCGGCGGGTGGGTCAGCGGCAGGAGGCGCTCCGTCTCTCGCTCGACGAACTGCGGACGAGGACCTCCGACCTGGCCGAGACCACGGTCTTCCTGTTCGCGCACCGCCGGATCGACGCGGCGTCGCGGTCCGCCTCGGGGCCGCTCGCCGAGGGCGAGGCCCCGCTGTCGGCGCTGCGCGACCAGCGCACCGTCGCCACCATCCTCGCCGGGCTCGTCGAGGCCCTCAAGAACCCCGAGGATGACAACCCCTTCCGGGAGGACGAACAGGGCGGCGGATCGGGCGGCGGAGAGCAGGGGCAGCAGCAGCCACCGCTGGTCCCCGAACTGGCCGAACTCCGCCTGCTGCGCCTCATGCAGGAGGAGGCGGCGGAGCGCACGCGCACGCTGGGCGAGCCCGACGCCCGGGGCGACCCCGCGGAGGTCGCCGCCGTCGCCGCGCTGCAGCGCGAACTGGCCGAGCAGGCCCGGGCGCTGCTGGAGAAGCTGATGCAGGAGCAGGGCGGTCGTCCCGCGGGCCCGCGTCGCCAGGAGCCGGCGCCATGAACACGCTCGCGTTGATCCTCGCGCTCCTGGCGTGGCAGCCCGAGCCGCTGCCGGCCGAGCCGCTCCCGGACCTGGATGAGTTGCTGGGCCTGCCCAAGCAGCGGTCGGAGGCGCCGGCGCCGCGTCCGCTGGACCAGGAGCTGGCGGGGACGTCGCCGGGCGAGCCGTTCGAGCAGGCGGTGGAGCTGATGCGCCGCGCCGCCTCGCGCCTCGACGCCAGCGATCCGGGCCTCCAGACCCAGCGCCTGCAGGAGGAGACGCTCCGCAAGCTCGATCAGATGATCGCCCAGGCCCGCCGCCAGCGCAGGCGCGATCAGCAACAGCAGCAGCAGGACCAGCAGCAGCAGCAGGCCGGGCGGCAGAGCTCGCAGCAGCGGCAGGACGCCCAGGCCAACGCCCAGGGCGCGGGCGAGCAGGCCAGCGCCGGCCCGGGTCGGCAGGACGGGGCCCTGAACCCCGTCGCAGTCGCCGCCGGGGCCGCGTGGGGCAACCTGCCCGAGCACGTCCGCCAGGCGCTGATCCAGGGGCTCAGCGACCGGTACAGCTCGCTGTACCAGCGGCTGACGGAGGAGTATTACAAGCGCCTGGCCGAGGAGCCCAAGCGATGACGCCCACTGCGCGGCACCTGCGATGGCTCGCGCCGCTGGCGCTGGCGGCCCCGGCCCTGGGGCAGGCCCAGCCCGGGCCCGCCGTCGCCCCGGAGCGCGTCGAGCGCCCCGAGGGGGTCGCCCCCAGCGCCCAGAACAACGCGTTGGAGCGCGAGATCACGCCCGAGCTCGACCAGGCGGTCACGCGCGGGCTGGCCGCACTGGCCCGCGTTCAGAACACCGACGGGTCCTTCGGCGACTCGCGCTGGGGGCGCTCCGTCGCCATCACCAGCCTGGCCTGCCTGGCGTTCATGAGCGACGGTCACCTGCCGGGGCGCGGGACCTACGGCGACATCGTCATCCGCGGGCTCGACTTCGTGCTCCAGAACGCCTCCGAGAACGGGCTCGTCGCCGCCGAGAGCGCCAACGGCCCCATGTACGGGCACGGATTCGCCTCGCTCTTCCTGGGCGAGATCTACGGCATGACGCAGGGGCAGGACGAGGCCCGCGACGGGCGGATCCACGAGGCCCTCGTCAAGGCCGTCCGCCTCATCCAGCAGACCCAGAACGACGAGGGCGGCTGGCGCTACAACCCCGTCCCCTACGACGCCGACGTCTCGGTCACCATCTGCCAGATCATGGCCCTGCGCTCCGCCCGCAACGCCGGGCTCGAGGTCCCCAGGGACACCATCGACCGCGCCGTCGAGTACGTGCGCCGATGCCAGAACCCCGACGGCGGGTTCAAGTACCAGCTCTCGGGCGGGCCCAGCGCCTGGCCCCGCTCCGCTGCGGGCGTCGCCACCTTCTATTACGCCGGCATCTACAAGGACGAGGCCATCGACCGCGGCATCGACTACCTCATGACCGCCGCCTTCCCCACCCGCACCGACCCCAACCGGGCCCACTACTTCTATGGGCACTACTACGCCGTCCAGGCCGTCTACCTCGCCGGGGGCGAGCGCTGGGCCCGCTGGTGGCCCGAGATCCGGCGCCAACTCCTCCAGATGCAGAACCCCGACGGCACCTGGCCCGACGCCACCGTGGGCGACGCCTACGGCACCGCCATGGCCCTCATCGTCCTTCAGATGCCCAAGCGCTATCTGCCGATCTTCCAGAAGTGAGCCGCGACACCCCTCGAACTCCTCGGCGCGAGTGGCGGGTGGGCTGGGCCCTGCTCCTGCTCCCCGCCGCCGCCGCCGCCCAGCCCGACCTCTCGTGGCTGATCTACCGCGCCGACCTCACGACGCTCGAGGCGGTCGAGATCCGGCTCGAGGCCCAATCGCTCCACTATCGCGACGCCCGCGGGCAGCGCCGGTCGATCCCGCGCCAGTCCATCGCCGCCATCCTCCGCGTCGACTCGGCCGCCACCTTCCTCGAACACGGGCGGACCGCGCCCCCGCCCGCGCCGCCGCGGCCCACGGTGCCCGTGCCCGAGGAGCCCGGGCCTCCCGCCGACGCCGAGGAGCCGCCTCCCATGGCCTCGCTGATCGCGCTCACCGACGGGCAGGTGTTCCGGGGGCGGCTCTCCCCGCAGGCGCCCTCCCGGGCGGAGACCGCGCTCTGGGACACGCCTCACTTCGGCACGCTCATCCTGCCGCTCGACCGCCTGGCCTGGGTCCGCCTCAACGCCGACGCCGAACTGCCCGACCCCGCGTCGGGCGACGCCCTGCGCCTGTCCAACGGCGACCGGCTCGAGGGCTTCGTGGGGCGGCTCCAGCCCACCGTCGACGTCGAACCCGCCGCGGGAGGCAAGCCGATCGAACTGGCGCCCGCCCAGGTCGCGTCCATCCGGCTGGCGAACCCCGCGGCGGCGTCCACCGCCCCCCGCGTCTGGCTGGGCGACGGCACCATCGCCGACCTGGACCAACTCACCACCGAGCGGGCGGCCCAGGGCGGCGAGGTCTTCGCCGTGCGCCTCCCCTCGGGGCAGGTCGCCGATGTGCCGCCGGATCAGTTGCTCGCGGCGCGGCTGGCATCGGGCGTGCTGCTCCCGCTGGCGCAGCTCGACGCCCGCGCCGAGCCACCCGCCGACCGCCCCTGGACCCCGCCCCTGCGCACGGGCGACCCGTCCCCGCTGGGCCTGGCGGACATCGAGCTGCCGGGCCCGATGAAGGTGTCGTGGACGCTGCCCCGCGGCGCGATTCACCTCTCCCTCACCGCCGAGCTCCCCCTCGACGCCCGCCTCTGGGGCGACGCCACGCTGACGATCGCGCTCGACGGCACCCTGGCCAGCGTCCGCCTCAGCAGCGCCGAGCCCAGCCACGACCTGACCCTCGGCCTCCCCCGCCCCGACCGCGCCGACCGCGTCCTCACCGCGACGCTCGACCAGGGCCGCTTCGGCCCCATCCAGGACCGGGCCACGCTCAAGCGCGCCCTACTGAGCATCGCTCGCTGAGCCGTCGGGCCCGGGCGATCCGCGCGAGGCAGGCCGTGGCCCCTGGGGCCCCTCCGACCGCCGCTCCCTTCCCGCCTGTTCGCGGGGGCGCGTGGTCACCCGCGCGTCCTTCTCATCCCGGATCAGCGACTCGAGCGCTTCCGTGCCGTGGCTCCACGCGCGTGATCGGCCCCCGTGCCTGGTGGCCAGGTCATCGCACCCTTCCGCGCGCCGCGCCACCCGTCCGGGCGCCGAACAGCGCGCGATGTTCAAGTGGAGCCCGAATCAGAGAGCGGCAGCGAAAGGCGAAGGGCGCACGCGCCGACCGGTGAGCAGGCCCGCTCGCGCAGCGATGAAGAGCGCATGTGGCATGGTGCATCCCCTTGTCGATCCTGGCGACCGATGGTCACCGGGCCGTTGCAGGTGTGGAGGGTGCAGGGGCGCTTGACGCCCGGGCGGCCGTATCTATCCCAAGGTCCGCCGGCAGGCCGTAGTACTCGGGATGCTGGTACTTGCCGCGCTCCGGCCCGGTCTTGTCGCGCTCGACCGGCGCGCCGTGCAGGCGCATCCGCGGGTCGTTGCGCACGGCCTCGACGCGCCAGCAGACCTTGGCGCCCGGGACGCCGCCGGCGACGCGGAAGGAGCAAAGAGGCGGGGCGACGCCCGGGCCGGCCCGCTCGCCCGCCGCCAGCGCTTGCTCGCTGATCTCCTCTGCCACGTGCAGCATGGGCATCGGTGCGCCGACCGCGGTCAGGTGGTAACTCGGCGACTTGTTGATCGAGGCGAAGTAGGGGGGCAGGTCCACAGTCGCCTCGCCGGCGGCGCCGAGCGTGACGGTGCCGCGGTAGAAGTTGATGACCTCGGGCGACTCGGCGGCGTAGTGCAGCAGGTACTTGTTCTCGGGGTCGAAGGGGTGGTCGATCTGAAAGGACTTGGTTCCGCTGGCCCCCGTGTTGCCAAGCGAGTACACACCGTACCCCGTGCTGCTCGCGGTTCGCCCGTAGACGCCGAAGTTCGTGCCGGTCGTCGCGGTGGCGTAGCCATAGACGCCGCGGCCCGTGGTGCTGGCGTTGCGCCCGTCCACGCCCGCCACGCCCGAGGTGGTCAGCGCCCAGAGCGCGGTGTCGGCGGAGGAAACCGCGCGAATGCCGCGCCCGCTGGCGTTGTTCTCCACGTACAGCGCGTCGCCGCCGGCCCCGACGAAGTACCCCGCGTAGCCGGTGGAGCTGTTGCTTTGGCCATACACGCCGTAGGTGGTTCCGGAGGCCGTGGTCTCTCCCTTGACGCCGATTCCCCCCGAGCTGCTGCTCTCCCCGTGCACGCCGATCGAGGTGCCGGCGGCGTTCCCCGCCCACCCATGCACGCCCTTGCCAAATGAGCCGCTCGTAAAGCCGCGAACACCAATACCTGAACCGCTCCCCGCATTCGCTTCGCCGACCACGCCGAATCCCTGGGAACTGCTGCTCTTGCCCGACACGCCCACCGTCGAACCCGTGCTGGACAGGGCCTGCCCCTCGACGCCGATCCCGCTGGCGCTGCGGTTGCGCGCGTAGACACCGTAAGTCGTTCCGGTGGTGGCGGTCTGATCGGCGAATACGGCGGTGCCGTCGGTGCTGTCGCTCTGACCCCACAGGCCGACGGTGTCACCGCTGGTGGCGATGGCATGCCCGAAAACTCCGCGTCCGCTGGTGCTGGCGCTGCGACCGTACACGCCATAGGTCGTGCCGCTGGCGGCGGTCTGTTCGCCAAACACGCCAGACCCGGCGGTGCTGTCGCTCTGAGCCCAGAGTCCGAAAGTGCCCCCGCTGGTCGCGCTCGCGCGGGCGAATACGCCAAACCCGCTCGTGCTGGCGTTATCAAAGCGCCCGCCGTAGGTGACGCCGCTGGTCGCCGTTGCGACGCCCGCGACGCCGCGGCCGCTGGTGCTGCTGCTGCGGGCCCAGACGCCGTACGTCGTGCCGGTCTGTCCGCCGGCGTCTCCAACGACGCCGATTCCCTCGGAACTCATGCTCCGTCCCCATACGCCCGTAGCCGAGCCCGTGGTCGATGAGGCGTAGCCACCCACGCCGTTACCGCCTTCGCTATCCGAGCGTCCGAACACGCCCCAGGTCAGCCCCGTAGCGGCGGTCGTTCGTCCCAGGACGCCGTAGGAGTTTCCCGTTGTGGCGTCGTTCGTGCCGCTGATGATGTGGGATGACGGGCTTGTTCCGCTGAGCGTGAGGGGCACGGGGATGGACTGCAGGAACGCCGAGGCGTGCAGCCCGTCCAGAAGGTCCGCGTTCAGGTCCGTGACCAGCGTCGGCGACGACACCGCGAACGGCGCCCCCGCCGACGCGAACGACGGCGCGGCGCTGAACGTGGTCGCCCCCGTGAACGTCTGCGCCACGTTCGTCCGCGCCACCGTCGGCGCCAGCCGACCGTCCGGCAGCGTCCCCCCGGTCAGGTTGGCCGCGTTCTGGTAGAACGCCGCCGACTGCCCGTTGAGTTGCGTGGCGTTGGCCGCGCTGCCCGCGGTTCCCGCGCTGAGCGCGTACGCCGCGTTCGGCGACGCCGTCAACGCCTGCCGCGGCGCGAGCGTCACGAACCCCGTCGCGTTCCCGCACCCCAGCCCGGTGTCGGCGCGGACGTCGATCTCCAGGAACCGCTGCTGACCGGCGAACTGGGCCCCGAAATCAAGGTTCAGCGTGAAGCACCCATCGGTCAGGCTCACGCTGTCGCTGCACAGCGTCGGGCCGACCTGCGAGCCGCCCACGGAGGCGTCGTAGAGGCGGAAGCGAAGGTCATGCGGGCCCGTCGCGAGGATCGTCCCATTGCGAAGTTCGCCTTGGTATGTGAACGCGGTCGACAGGGGCTGGGCCCGGACCCCGTTCGTGCAAGCGAGAACGAGCATCGCGGCGAGGCACATGGCGTGTTTCATGGCAGGCTCCAGCGACAGAATACTGGATATCCGGAGCCAGAACAAGACGAATCGCAACTCCTCAGCAGTGTTCCACGCGCCGGACGCGAACGGGAACCGACTTGCGCTTGGGCCGAGGGGAGTGCATCACACGCGGCGTGGGCACGGACGCCGCCGCACGCCAGGCCGCCGACCTCGAAGCGCCCCCGCGGCAAGCCCGGGGGCGTGCCACGACTGTTCGGCTCGGCGAACAGTCGTGCGTCCGTCGCCGGACACTGCGTCCCTTGCCGGACACGACTGTGCCCCCAGCGGCACAGTCGTGGCACACGGCGTGCCACGACTGTTCGGCTCGGCGAACAGTCGTGCGTCCGTTGCCGGACACTGCGTCCCTCGCCGGACACGACTGTGCCCCAAGCGGCACAGTCGTGGCACACGGCGTGCCACGACTGTTCGGCTCGGCGAACAGTCGTGCGTCCGTCACCCGACACTGCTTCCCTCGCCGGACACTGCGTCCCTCGCCGGACACGACTGTTCGGCTCGGCGAACAGTCGTGCGTCCGTCACCGGTCACTGCGTCCCTCGCCGGACACGACTGTGCCCCAAGCGGCACAGTCGTGGCACACGGCGCACGACCAGCGCGGCGGTCGTTTCCTTTCCGGGCAGGGAGAGGTGCGGAGAGGGCGTGCCGCCCTCTCCGCATCAGCGCACCAACGCGCCAAGTCGGTTGGAGTCGCGGGCGGATTGTGCGGGTCTCGGCGGGGGTGCGCCTTCGAATGCCGTCCGCAGGGCCTTGAAACACCCTCCGCAGGACCCCCGCCCCTGCCGGGGCGGGGCGGGCCGATTCACGCTCTCCACGGGTTGCGCTCCGCCCGCGATGACGCGGGCCGCACTCTACCCGCGGCTCCATTCCGCCGCCCCGCTGGGGCGAGGACACTTCACGCTCGCCGAGAAGGTCCTTCCGATCGCTGTTCGGACTCGGCGACGGCGTGTGTGGGCCCGTCGTCCGGCGGATGGACCAGCGAGCGCCCGGATCACGCCTCGACGCCGTCGGGGATCTCGACCCACGCCGTGGTGCCGCGCTGCCAGACGCTCTCGAGGCCCACGGTTCCGCCCAGGGCCTTGGCGGCGTGCTTGACGATGGCCAGCCCCAGCCCCGTGCCGCGTTCGGCACCGCCGGCGCGGGCCTCGTCGACCTGGTAGAAGCGCTCGAAGACCCGCGCCTGGTGCTCCAGCGGAATGCCCACGCCGCGGTCGACCACCTCGAAGCGGGCTCCCGCCGGGGTCCGCCGGCCCACGAGGCGCACCTCGGTGCCCTCGAAGGCGAACTTGGCGGCGTTGTCGAGCAGGTTCTTGAGGATGAGGGCGACGAGGCCCGGATCGGTGCGGAGGCGTTCGAGGGCCGGGTCGAGGTCGAGGGCGAGGGTGAGTCGGCGCCGCGCCAGGGCTGGCTGCACGTCCGCCGACGCCGACGCCACGATCGCCGAGGCCCGCGCGGGGACGATGCGGACGACCGCCTCCGGCGACTCGATGCGGGACAGGTCGAGCAGGTCGCGCGTCAGGTCGTCGAGGCGGTCGAGGTTGCCCACGATCTTGCCCATGAGCCACTCGGCGGCGGCGGGGTCGTCGCGGGCCTGGTCGCCCAGAGTCTCGACGGCGGCGCGGATCGACGCCAGGGGCGTGCGCAGCTCGTGCGAGGCGTTGGCGACGAAGTCGGTCTTGAGCTGGGCCGCCGCCGCCACGTCCGTCACGTCCCGGAGGGTGAGCACGGCCCCGCCGTCCTCCAGCGGCGCGGCGCCGACCTGAAACGTGCGCGTGCCGCCCCGGACCGCCAGCCGCGCCTGGGCCCGTCCGGGCTCGCCCCGCAGCGCCGCCGCGTGCAGGTCGAGGAGTTCGCGCGAGGCAAAGAGCGCGTCGAGCGGGTCGCCCGCCGCCGGCGGACGGGGGGCGCACAGGTCGGCCCCGGCGGGGTTGAAGAGCGTCACGCGCCCGTTGCGATCGGTCGCGATCACCGGCTCGCCCACGCCCCGGAGCACCGCGGCCGCCAGCCCACCCCGGGCCCGGTCCGCCGACAGGGCGGCGTCGAGCAGCCGGACGCACCGGGCGAGCGTCTCGCCCGCCGGCGCGCCCGACGCCGCCGACCCCCCCAGTCGGCCCAGGATCGTGCGCACGCCCTCGTCGATGCGCCCGCGCTCGCGCCGTCGCTCGCGGATCGACGCGAACAGGGCGGCGGCGCCGATCAGGGCCGTCGCGGCGATGGCCCAGTCCAGCGAGACCGCCGGGCTCAGCACCGCCGACCCCAGGGCCACGGCGAAAACGCCCGCCAGGGCCGCCATCACGAGCAGGTCAGGCTTGTCGGGCCGGGCGTGAGCCATCGCCGGCGATCCTACCGGCCCCCGTGCGACACGGGGGCGCTCAGGTCGCGCGGCGCGGGCGGGCGTCGGGCTCCGCGGCCCGGTAGCCCACGCCCCGCACCGTGTGGATGAACGCGGCGGCTTCGCCCAGTTTCCGGCGGACGCTGGTCATGTGGACGTCGATCGTGCGCTCGGTGACGGTGACGCCAGGGCCGATGGCCTGGGCGATCAGGTCGGCGCGGCTGAGCACCCGCCCCCGGGCGTGCAGCAACGCCCAGAGCAGGCGGAACTCGGTGCGCGTCAGCGGCAGCGGGTGGTCCGCGACCAAGGCCTCGAACGTCCCCGGGTCCATGCGGATCGGGCCCAGCGACGCCGCGCCCTCCCCCCCGGCGGGCGCGCCCGTGCGCCGAAGGATGGACTCGACGCGGGCGAGCAGCAGCTTCACGGAGAAGGGCTTGGTGACGTAGTCGTCGGCGCCAGAGGACAAGCCGACCAGTTGGTCCGCTTCAGACGCCTTGGCCGAGAGCATGAGGATGGGGACCTGGCGGAGCGAGGGGTCGGTGCGGATGCGCTGGGCGATCTCGACGCCCGAGAACTGCGGGAGCATGACGTCGAGGATGACCAGGTCCGGGGCCCGCCGGGCGAGGGCGGCGAGGGCCTCGCGCCCCGTGAGGGCAGTGGCGACGTCGTAGCCGGCCCGCCTGAGGTTGAAGGCGAGGAGGTCGACGATGTCGCGCTCGTCGTCGACGACCAGGATGTGGCGGGGGGCGTTCATGGCGAGGATGCACGGTACCGGAGCGGGGGCTGACGGTCGCCGTGGGATGGGTTCAGATTCGGCAAGGACTGCGACGAGCGGTTTTTGTATGGTTTTTGTAGGTTATGTGGACGGTTCACGAAGGCGTTATTGAGGGGTCGGGTGGATGTGAAATCTCGTGAGGGTGGGGTGGGGTGGTCGAAGAGAGGCGTGCGAGGTGTTTGCATTGGCTAAGGTTCGTGGGTACTATCCTCGCGATTCACAGGGCCCGGTCGGATGCCGGGTCCATCGTTCCGCTGCCGACGGGGCCGACGCCGGCCCGGAGTCGGGTGAGGCGGCTCAAGCTCGGGTCCCCGCGTGTGCGGGGGTGTCGAGTCTGGGCCGCCGGCGTCGTCGGAAGCGGTCAGGAGTCGAATCCGGTCCGTCCGCGTTGGACGGGAAACCGGGAAGTCCAGTGTGGGGCCCGATCCGGCGCGTCACCGGCGGCCCGAGATTCCAAGAAGGAGTCAGGAAATGAGTCTGAGCAAGGTTCTTGTGGTGCTGGCTGGCGCGGCGGCCGGTCTCGCCTCGAGCGCGGCGGCGCAGACGAGCGAGTCGCAGGCGTATCGCGCCGAGTTGCTCGCCGACGCCGCCAATCGCACGAGCCTGTTGGCCGCGGGCGGTGCGGGTCGCGACGACAAGGGCTTCTACATCACCGACGGCGGTGCGTACAAGCTCTACATCAAGGGCTACTCGATCTTCCGGTACACGGCGAACTTCCGCTCGAAGCGCGAGGGCACCGAGACGGATCCGGAGCCGGATGCCACCCGCATCACCGACCAGGACAACTTCACGCACGGGTTCACGAACCGCGTCACCAAGCTGGGCGTCGAGGGCACGCTGTGGGATCCGAACTTCTACTTCAAGATCCGCGGCGCGTTCTCGAACGGCGGCAGCCGCGTGATCGAGATCGAGGACCCGGCCGATCCGGACGCCACGCTCGCCAGCTTCCGCAGCGGCACGGACGGCGCGTTCTCCCTCGACGACGCCTTCCTGAAGTACTCCTGGGAGAACGGGTTCTTCATGCAGGGCGGCCAGTTCACGGTGCCGCTCCTCCGTGAGCGGAACGTCGAGGAGCAGTTCCAGCTCGCGACGGAGCGCTCGGTCACGACGGCGTACTTCCAGCCCGGCCGGGCCCAGGGCATCGCCCTCGGCTACGGCGGGGACCAGTTCCGCTTCGTCGCCGGGTTCACCGACGGCTGGCGCTCCCAGAACACCGACTTCAACGACTCCCGCGAGGCCGACTGGGGTCTCACGGCCCGGGCCGAGTTCAAGGGCGCCGGCGAGTGGGGTCAGTTCAGCGACTTCACCAACTGGCGCGACGCCAACCAGGGCTGGTTGCTCGGCGCCGGCGTGCACTACCAGCAGTCGGGCGACACCGGCGACGGGATCGACCACGAGAACTCCAGCTCCATGGGCACCGACGTGTTCATGTACAGCATCGACGCCTCCTACGAGGGCGCCGGCTGGAACCTCTTCGGCTCGTTCACCGGCGTGAACGTCGATTCCGACGTCGAGGGCAGCGCCTCGGTCGATGACTTCGGCGCCGTGATCCACGGCGGCGTGTTCGTGACCGACCAGGTCGAGCTCTTCGGCCGCTGGGACGCGCTGTTCATTGACAGCGACTTCCTCTCCGGCGGCGACCCCGATGTCGACATCGACAGCGACTTCCACTTCGGCACCCTGGGCATGAACTACTACATCTCGCCCAAGAGCCACGCCGCCAAGATCCAGGCCGACCTGACCTGGTCCTTCAACAAGACCGACGCCATCAAGGCGAGCCCGATCCTGGGCAGCCCGCTGGGGACCAACGTCGCCCAGCTCGGTCAGCGCAAGAGCGGTGAGATCGGCTTCCGCGTCCAGGCGGTCGTCGTCTTCTGATCCGACCCCTTCCCCCTGGAAGGGATTCGACTGGACTGACTCCACCGGCCGTCGCTTCACCGCGGCGGCCGGTTTTCATTCCGGCTCCGGCGATCCGCGCCCGGGCCCTTCGTCCGAGCCGACGGCTCGCGCCGTGGGAGGATCATGGCTCGCCGGGCCCGACGGCTGGCGCCGTCGGTTCGGAAGGAGCGCGGGCCCGAGCGTGGTTCAGTTGCCCCCGGCCTGTCCCAGCGCGTCCTCGATGGCCTTCTTCATGCTGTCCTTGGAGCCCGGGCCCCAGCCCACGCCCTTCCACGCCAGGTTGCCCTCGCGATCGACGAGGAAGAAGGCGGGGATGCCGGAGACGCCGTAGGCCTTGGCGGTCTCGTCGCCGTTGAGGAGCAGGCCGTAGGTGTAGCCCTTCTCCTTCTTGAACTTGACGGGGTCGCCCCGTTCCCACGCGTTGACGCCGATGACCTTGAGGCCCTTGCTCTCGTAGGCCTCGTGGAACTCCTGGAGGCTGGGCATGGCGGCCTTGCACGGCCCGCACCAGGTGGCCCAGAAGTCCATCAGGACCACGCTGCCCTTGAGGCCCTCGAGGGAGACCGTCTCGTCCTCGGGGTTCTTGAGCGCGAAGGCGGGGGCGGGCTTGCCCACGGCGACTTCTCGCGGCTTGGCGGGGGCCGCGGGCCTGGGCGCCTCGACGAGCGGTTTCGGCTCTTCGCGCTGCGCCTGGCGCGAGGGGCTCGGGATGGGCTTGACGACGAAGTCGCTCGGGGCCGAGACGATGAAGTTGGAGGGCGAAAGCGGACGGTTGGGCCTCAGCTCGGCGAGCGTGAGCGAGCGCGACGCGTCGCCCGAGCGCCACTCGAAGCGCCGGGGCAGGTGGTCCTCGACGCCGAAGGCGATGGTGAGGACGACCGGGTCGTCGGGCACGGCGACCGAGACCAGCTCGCAGTCGGTGTTGGCGACGGTCTGGCGCCCGGCGGCGCGGAACCGGACGCCGTCGGGGAACGTGAACCCGGCGAGCAGGTCCCAGGGCACGGGGGCCGCGGCGTGCTGCGCGGCGAAGAAGCCGCGGGTCTCGTCGGCGTTGGCGGGGGCCATCTCGTGGATGGTCTTGTCGGCGCGGGCGGTGGCGCGGGCGGTGACGCCGTCAAACGCGATGTCGATGGGGGGCGCGTCCTGGCCCTTGCCCTCGCCGAAGGCGCGGATCATCCACCCGCCGGCGTCGGCGCGGAGGGCGGCGACGTTGTACCTGCCGCCGACCTTGGCCCCGCCGTGCTTCGACCAGTCGCCTTCGACGATGGCGGTGGTGCCGAAGGAGCGAGCGGCCTTGACGGCCTCGCGCGCGGCGTCGAGCGTGGCCCGGGCGGTGTCGTCGCCCGGGGCCACGGCGCCGGGCTGGGCCTCGGGCGGGCTGGCGGCGAGGGCCTGGCCGGACGTGGCGAGCAGGGCGGCGATCATGACGCCGGGCAGGGCGAATCGATGGGCTGGCATGGGGCCTCCATGTGACGGCGGGAACGGCGGGCGCGGACACGCCCTGACCTCCCTTGAACGCACGAGGGTACCAAGGGGTTCATGTGGGCGCAACCCGATCGTGTTCCGTACGGAATGGAGCCGGGGGGAATCGAACCCCCGTCCCGGGACAGTCGCTCGGCGGCCTCTACGCGTGTAGCCGTGTGATTTGATCTCGGCCCTGGGGCGGCCATCGGCAGCCTCCCTTTGGGCCCAGGCCCCGGCGTGATCTCGCCCGCGCCGCCGGGAGCCCCCCGGCGCGGACCAGCCCGATGTCTTCGGGCCGCTCTTTATCGGGCGTGGAGAGCGGACCGGGCTGCCTGGTGTTCAGGCCGCCAGAGCGTAGTTACGCTCGGCAATCATTATGGTGCATGCTTGATAACGCGGGCGTGCATGCTCCGCGACGCGCCACCGCCGACCGATTCTGCTCGGTCGAATCCAGTTCGGCCCCGGGTTTCCAAAGAGGTGGGATTGTAGGGAGGGCGGGAGGCTGGGGAGTCGGGCGGGCGAGCGTGCTTGCCCAGGGCTGGGAGCGTTCCACGCAGAGGGGGCCTGAGAAGGCCCCGGGGCGGGGGTCAGCAGGGGGCGTTGAAGAGGTTGAGGAAGATCAGCAGGTCGTTGAAGTCGAGGGAGCCGTCGGCGTTGAGGTCGGCGTCGGGGTCGAGGGCGTTGAAGAGGTTGAGGAAGGCGAGGAAGTCGTTGAAGTCGATCACGCCGTCGGCGTTGACGTCGGCGGGGCAGGAGATCGGCAGGCGCCAGGCGCCGCGACCCTGGGTGCCGACGATGACGCGGCCGCGGCCCGAGGGGCGGACGGGCTCGAGCAGGATGTCGATGACGGGGGCGTTGGGGAGGCCCGAGCCGAGCGTGCGCCACGTGCGTCCGTCGTCGGGGGAGTAATAGAGCCCGGCGTCGGTGCCGGCGTAGAGGCGCGGGACGGGGTAGCGCGGGTCGGCGGCGACGGTGTTCACGGGGATGTCGGGGAGCCCGGCGTCGAGGGCCTGCCAGGTGGCGCCGGCGTCGGTGGATCGGCGGACCTGGGGCACGCCGAAGGCGGCCCCGGCGAGGTAGACCGTGCGCGGGTCGGTGGGGTGGACGAAGAGCTCGCGCGTGACGCGGGGCCAGCCGGGGTTGCCGGTGAGGAGCAGGGAGAAGGAGAAGCCGCCATCGTCGGAGCGGAGGACGCGGCCGTCGTTGGTGGCGGCGTAGACGACGGCGGGGTCGCTGGGCGCGGCGGCGAGGCAGCGGATGGCGGCGTTTCCCCCGCCCGAGAGGTCGACGCTGATGGCGGTCCAGGTGCCGGTGCCGATCTTCTGCCACACGCGCTCGGTGCCGTAGAGGATGCGGGAGAGGTTGGCGCGATCGATGAGGAAGGGCGGGAGGAAGCAGTTGCGGCCGGTCAGTCCCGAGCCGAAGGCGGAGAAGGAGGCGGCGCCGTTGGTGGAGCGTGAGAGGGCGCCTGTGCCTTGGCTCTCGGCGAGGATGATGAGGGGGTTCTTGGGGTCAACCTGGGTCCACCCGCCGTCGCCGCCGAGGACCGAGTTCCAGACACGGGTGGCGCTCCGTCGGGCGTTGGTGCCGTTGTCCTGGGTGCCGCCGATGACGAACTCGTCGTCGGTGGGGTGCGTGGAGAGGCCGGCGTAGAACTGGACGGTGCCCAGGCCCTGGTTGCGGACCTGCCAGGAGGCGCCGAGGTCGGTGCTGCGGTTGAACCCGCCGTCGTTGCCGACCAGGAGGTTGCCGGCGGCGTCGAAGGCGATGGCGTGGTTGTCGGGGTGGGGTGGCGAGGCGGAGGCGTAGGAAACACCGGCGTTGGCGGTCTTCTGGAAGGAGAGCCCGCCGAAGAAGGCGATGTCGGCGTTGGTGGGGTGAACGGCGGCGACGTTGAGGTACCAGCCGTAGGTGGACTGGAAGGAGGGCGCGGCGGTGGTGGTCCAGGTGGCGCCGGCGTCGTCGGAGCGGTAGATGCCCAGCGTGCCGCCGGCGCCGCCGAAGGGATCGCAGGCGCGGGCGATGAGGGCGAAGACGCGGTTGGGGTTGCTGGGGGCGACGGCGAGGCTGACGCGTCCGAGGTTGGCGGTGGGCAGTCCGCCGGCGAGGCGCGTCCAGGTGGCGCCGGCGTCGGCGCTCTTGTAGACGCCGTTGTCGGGCGATCCGAAGATGAAGCCGACGCCGGCGTAGAGGACGTCGGGGCTGTCGGGCGTGATGACGACGCGGGTGCAGTCGCGTGCGGGGAGGCCGTTGGTGAGGTGCGTCCAGGTCTCGCCGGCGTCGGTGGACTTGAAGACGCCGGTGAGGCCGTTGCCCTGGGGGTGCCCCTTGGCGGCGGGGGGCGGGGTGGCGAGCGTGCCGCCGGTGACGGGGAACCCGCCCGCGCGGGTGATGCCGGCGTAGAGGACGCGGGTGTCGCGCGGGTCGATGGCGATGGAGGAGAAGCAGCGCCCGGCGAAGGTGCCGCCCGCCAGGAGCGACCAGGTGGCGCCGGCGTCGGTGCTCTTGAGGAGGCCCAGGCCGTAGCGGCTGTGGTTGGCGAAGTGGGCCTCGCCGGTGCCGGCGTAGATCACGCGCTCGTCGGACGGGTCGAGGGCGAGCGCGCCCATGGCGGTGGTGGGCATGTGCCCCGTGAGCGGGGTCCAGGAGAGGCCGGCGTCGGTGGTGCGCCAGACGCCGCCGTCGGCCCCGGAGATGTAGTACAGGTTCGGGTCGACCCGCGACGCGGCGATGGCGGAGAGCCGCCCGGTGGCGCCGTTGAACCAGGTGACCGGGGCCGGACCGAGTTCCTCCCAGGTCTGCGCGGCGGCGGGCAGGGCGACCAGGGCCGCCGAGACACACGCCCACGCTGTCGCCGCGCCCGTCCGGGCCATGGTCACCTCGCCCTGACAGGATACCGCAGCGCCGGCCCGCGACCAAGCCCTAGTGGCGCGAGTCGGGAGTCCGTGGACGGATGCGCTCCGGGTGCCACGGGTCATCGGGCGCCTCGCCCGTGACCCGTGCGGCTGTTCGAGGCCGGTCCGGACGCCGGCACGGGCGATCCGCAAGGCGGATCGCCCGTGGCACCCGCAGCGCCCGCCCGCGCCTTGGTGCGCGTTCTTCCGACTCGCGCCACTAGGTCGGTTTCCGGTCGTCGGGGCGACCCGCCAAGGCCCTCAGGGCCGATTCGACCGCCGGGTCCGGGTGGAGGTCGAGCCGGGGGAAAGCGATGATGAGGCCCTCGGCGTCGAGGACGTGTTTGACGATCGCCTTGGCCCGGCTGCGGAGCTCGATGAAGTCGGGCGTCCTCGCCCACACCCGCACCTGCCCGTTGTTGCTGGAGGCGCCCATCTCGACGACCACGATCCTGGGGGGCGGGTCGGCGGGGGCGCCGGGGACAATCTCGACGACGCGGGCGGCGGCCCGTTCGAGGGCGGTTCGGGTCGCGTCCGCCGGCGCCCGGTAGTGCACGCCCACCGCCACGTCGGCGCGCCGACGCGGGTGGTGCGTGATGTTCTCGATGGTGTTGTTGAAGACCTGGCTGTTGGGCATGAGGATGCGGCGGTTGCCGGGCGTGTCCGGCGTGACGGTGAAGAGGTCGATCGTGTCCACCACGCCCTGCCAGTCGGCGGGGATCCGGAATCCTCGGGGGTTGCGGTGGGCGTGTCGATCGTCACGGCGGCGAGTGCAGACCCGGGCGGGGCGACCCCTCAGCCCCCGGGCGACTGGTTCACGAAGAGCGTGCGCGTGGGGTAGGCGAACTCGACGCCCTCGCGCTGGAGGCGCTCGAAGAGCTCGAGGTTGACCGCCTGCTGGATGTTCATGAAGACGTTGAACTCGGGGTTGCCGACGTAGTAGACCGCCTCGAACTCCAGGGCCGAGTCGGCGAAGCGCTTGAAGTGGCAGCGGTCGAAGCGCGTGGGCGAGTTGTGCTCGATGGCCTCGCGGACGATGCGGGGGATCTGGCGGAGCTTCTCGGCGGGGGTCTGGTACACCACGCCGACGGTGAACAGCACGCGCCGCTCGTGCATGCGCCTGAAGTTCTGGATGCGGCTCTTGAGCAGGTCGGAGTTGGCGAAGACCAGCTGCTCGCCCGACAGGGCCCGGAGGCGCGTGGTCTTGAGCCCGATCGACTCCACCGTGCCCAGCTTGTCGTCGACGGTGATGAAGTCGCCCACCATGAAGGGCTTGTCGACGACGATGGAGACGGCGGCGAAGAGGTCGCCCAGGATGCTCTGGGCGGCCAGGGCGATGGCGATGCCGCCGATGCCCAGCCCCGCGACCATGGCCGTCACGTCCACGCCCGCGTTGTCAAGCACGATGAGCACGACGACGCCCAGCAGGACCGCCATGGAGAGGAAGCGGATGGGGGTGAGTGCGGTGAGGAGGGCGGGGTCGGGCTGGCCCTGGTCGGTGGTCTTGGCGGCGAGCAGGCGCTCGAGCATGACGTCGATGAGGTGCCGCCCCCACACGATCGCCTGCACGCCCGCGGCGACGGCCACGGCGATGCGGACGCCCTGCCCGGCCTTGGCGGAGAGGGCCAGGTGGAGCGATCCGCCGGCGCTCGAGAAGACCAGGAGCGCCGTTCGGTTGACGGACCCGGCGAGGCGGGCGGCCAGTTGGGTCGCCGGGCGGGGCCGGCGCTGGGCGATCGTGCGCGCCCGCGACGCGACGATCCGGCGGGCGATGAGCAGGGCCAGGAAGACCCCGAGGGCGATCCCGACGGCGAGGGCCCACGTCCAGAGGGGGTTCCCCACGACGATGCGGTCCCACGCCGCCGCGACCTGGTCCGCGACTTGCAGATTCGCCATGTGACCTCCGTGGAATCGCGGGTCGGACACGCCACGTTATGCGGATCGAGCGTCGGCGTCGCGCGCCGTGCCGGGGCGGGGGCCCGGATACCGTTCGGCGGTGCGCGTCTGCCTGCTCATCCCCGCCGCCGGCGCCTCGAAGCGGTTCAACGCCGAGGGGGGCGCCGAGCGCTCCAAGCTCGACGCGGACCTGGGCGGGCGCCCCGTGCTCCAGCGCACGATCGAGCAGTTCGTGAACCACGCGGAGGTCGGCCCGCTGGTGGCGTCGATCGTGGTCGCGGGCCCGCACGAGGGCGAGGCCTTCGCCGAGTTCCGGACGCGGCACGCGGACCGGCTCGGGCTGATGGGGGCGGCGCTGTGCCGTGGCGGCGAGGCCCATCGCTGGCAGACGGTGCTGGCGGCCCTGCGGCACGCGCAGTCGCTTCCGACATGGGGCGACATCACGCACGTGGCGGTGCACGACGCCGCCCGCCCTTGCACGCCGGCGGAGCTTCTCGACCGCGTGTTCGCCGCGGCGGAGAGGCACGCCGCGGTGGTGCCCGCGGTCGAGGTGACCGACACGCTCAAGCGCGTGGCCGCCGAGCGGGCCGACGCCGGGGAGCGCGATCCCATCGCGGACATCCTCGGGCTTTCGCCCGCCGAGGGGAAGGTCTCGCGGCGCACGGTGTCGTCCACGCTCGACCGCGGGGGCGTGGTCGCCGCCCAGACGCCGCAGGTCTTCCGCAGGCAGGTCTTCGAGTCGGCCTATGCCCAGGCGGACCTGTCGAGCACCGACGACGCCCAACTGGCCGAGCGGCTGGGCGAGGCGGTGCTGGTGGTGGAGGGCGACGAGCGCAACCTGAAGATCACCCGCCCCAACGACCTGAGGCTGGCGCGGGCGATCCTGGGCGTGCGCGACCCGGAGGGGCGGGAGACGCACAAGCGATTCTGATCGCGCTCTACTCCTCGTCGCTTTCGCGGAGCCTGGCGACGACGGAGAAGTCCTCGAGGGTGGTCGTGTCCTGCGTGATCTTCTCCACGCCCGCGGCGACGTCGCGGAGCAGGCGGCGCATGATCTTGCCCGAGCGGGTCTTGGGCAAGCCGTCGGCGAAGCGGATGGAGTCGGGGCGGGCGATGGCGCCGATCTCCCGGACGACGTGGTCGGAGAGCGCCTTGCGGACCGCGTCGTCGGGGTGCCCCGGCAGCGTCCTGAGGAACTCGCTCTTGAGCGTCACGAAGGCGCAGATGCCGGTGCCCTTGATGGCGTGCGGCATGCCCACCACGGCGGCCTCGGCCACCGCCGGGTGCGACACCAGCGCCGACTCCACCTCCATCGTGCCCAGGCGGTGCCCCGAGACGTTGATCACGTCGTCGACGCGCCCCATCACCCAGAAGTAGCCGTCCTTGTCGCGGCGGGCGCCGTCGGCGGAGAAGTAGTACGGCGTGCGCTCGCCCCCGGCGCCCTTGCCGAAGACGCGGGACCAGTAGGCCTGCACGTAGCGGTCGGGGTCGCGGAAGATGCCGCGGAGCATCCCGGGCCAGGGCTTGCGGATGACCAGCAGGCCGCCCCGGTCGGGCGGGAGCTCCTCGCCCTGCTCGTTGACGACGGCGGCGTCGACCCCGAGCATGGGCAGGGTGCACGACCCGGGCTTGGTGGGGACGGCGCCGGGCAGGGGCGTGATGACGTGCCCGCCGGTCTCGGTCTGCCAGTAGGTGTCGACGATGGGGCAGCGGGCGCCGCCGACGTGCTCGTGGTACCAGATCCAGGCCTCGGGGTTGATGGGCTCGCCCACGGTGCCCAGGACCTTGAGGCTGGAGAGGTCGTGGCGGGCGGGGAACTCGGTCCCCCACTTCATGAAGGAGCGGATGGCGGTGGGCGCGGTGTAGAACTGGGTGACCTTGTGGCGCTCGATGATGTCCCAGAAGCGGGCGTTGTCGGGGAAGTTGGGGGCGCCCTCGTAGATGAGCGTGGCGACGCGGTTGGCCATGGCGCCGTAGAGGACGTAGGAGTGGCCCGTGACCCACCCGATGTCCGCCGAGCACCAGAAGAGCTGCCCCGAGGAGGGGATGAGGTTGAAGGCCAGGCGGGCGGTCATCTGCACGAAGACGAGGTACCCCGCCGTGGTGTGCACGATGCCCTTGGGCTTGCCCGTGGAGCCGGAGGTGTAGAGGAGGAAGAGCATGTCCTCGGCGTCCATGGGCTCGCAGGGGCACTGGTCGCTCATCTTGGGGACGGTCTCGTGCCACCAGTGGTCGCGCTTGCCGCCGGCGGACCCGTCGTGCCACTGCACCGCGTGCCCCGTGCGCCGGAGCACCAGCACGTCCTTGACCAGGGAGGTCTTGGCGCAGGCCTGGTCGACGGCGTCCTTGAGCTTGACGACGTCGCCGCGCCGATACCCGCCGTCGGCGGTGATGATGACCTTGCTCCGGGCGTCCTCGACGCGCTCGACGATGGCCTGAGCGGCGAACCCGCCGAAGATCACGCTGTGGGGCGCGCCGATGCGGGCGCAGGCCAGGCACGCGATGGCCAGCTCGGGGACCATGGGCATGTAGAGGGTGACGACGTCGCCCTTCTTGACGCCCAGGGCCTTGAGCGCGTTGGCGAGGCGGCAGACCTCCGACTGCACCTGCCTGTAGGTCAGGCGCTTGATCTCCGGGGTCTTGGCGTACTTGGAGCCGGGGGCGGGGTGCCCGGTGCGGACGCCGAGGGGCTCGCCCTCCCAGACGATCGCCGTCTCGTCGCCGTAGCCCGCGCTCACGTGCCGGTCCACGCAGTTGTGGCAGACGTTGAGCTTGGCGTCGACGAACCAGCGGGCGTCGGGGGCCTTCCAGTCGAGCACCCGGGTCCAGGGGGCGAACCACTCGACGGTGCGGGCCTCCTCGGCCCAGAAGCCCTCGGGGTTCTCGATCGAGCGCTTGTGCAGGCGCTTGAACTCCTCGAGCGAGTGGATGTGCCAGCCGCGGGGCCCGCGACCGCCCGGGGCCTTGAACCCGAGCGTGTCGGGCGCGGGCGGCTGGAAGACGCGGGTCTCGGCGAGGAGCGACTCGATCGAGGCGTTGTTGGCCTGGGTCATGGCGGGTTCTCCCTCGCCCCCACCCCGGGGGACGTCCCAAGAGGATACTGCGGAGCGGGGGGCGAGGGAACAGGAGCGCGTGGGGGGAGCGTGGGGGGAGCGTGGGGGGGACGCCACGCCTCGCTTACGGGGCGCGTTCGGCGCGGTGCTCGCCCGCGGGGCCCGAGATCGTCAGCGAGCGGGCGTTGGGGGGGAAGAAGAACCGGGTGGTGTCCCACGTGCGGGGCTCGAAGCCGGCGAGGAACTCGTCGGACTCCGCGACCAAGGCGAGGGCGCCGGGGCCGTGGAGCGGCGCCCTCGACATCCCCGCGATCAGCCCGTCGGCCCACAGGACCCGGACGACCTCCGGGCTGCGCCCCTCGGCGTAGACCAGGCGCGCGAAGGTGAGCGGGCCCAGTTCGCCCGGAGCCGTGCCGAGGACCTCCACGCGATCGAGCTGGGCCCCGCCCTCCACCGTGGCCCAGCGCATGATCCAGTTCTCCGCGGCCCGCTCCGGGACCTGCTCGTGGGCGTGGGCCAGCGCGGGGATCGGATCGCGGTCCTTGAACGCCGTCAGCACCTCCAGCGCGATCGCGTGCCACCGATCGACCCGGCTCCGCGACTCGGGGTCGAGCGGGACGAGGGCGTCGACCGCGTCCTGCCCCTCGGCGTGGACCGTGAGGCGGTCGAGGTCGTCGTCGTGCCGGACCACGATCGTGCCCGCGCCGATGCCAAAGCGTCCTTCGAGTGCGCTGAGCCGCGCGGGGGTGACGGGCGGATCGGCGGCCTTGGGCGGCAGACGCGCCACCCCGCCCCACATGATCTTCTCCAGCCTGGGCCTGATCAGCGGCCCCGAGCCGTTGCTCGTGTTAGAGAGGATCGCCAACACCGCCGGCTCGTCGGGCCAGACCGAGAGCGAGGACTGGAAGCCGACCGTCGTGCCCTCGTGCTCGTGGACCAGCCGCTCGACGTCCGGCGCCGGGCGCGAGCGCACGAACCAGCCCAGGGCGTAGTCGCCCGGGCCCGTCTGGAACATCGCGTCGCGGCTGGAGGGAGCCAGCACGGCGGGCGACTGCAGGGCCCGGGCCCAGCGGTACAGGTCGGTCACCGTCGTCACCACGCCCGTCGCGCCCCGGTGCCCCCACTCGAACGGGCTGGCGTCCGCGACGATGCCCTCGGTCGACGGTCGCCGGCGGGGACGGTCCGCGTAGCCGATCGCCAGCGGGCCCAGGTCGAGCCCCTCGCCCACCAGCCCGGTGTGCGGCAGGCCCGCGGGTTCGATGACCAGTTCGCGCATCGCTTCGTGGAACGGCTTGCCCGCCGCCCGCTCCACCATCGACGCCAGCACGCCGTAGCCCGCGTTGGCGTACGCAAAGGCGGCGCCGACGGCGTCGGGCTCGACCGAGGCCATGGCGGCGAGCACGACCGGCTCGGCGTCCACGAAGTCGACCAGCCCCGAGAAGTCCGGCGCGGGGGACACGCCCGCGGTGTGACGCAGCAGCAGCCTCGGGGTCACGCCGTCGTACCGCTCGGGCACGTAGCCGAGCACGCGCCGCACCGGCGCATCCAGATCGAGCTTGCCCTGCTCGGCCAGGCGCAGCACCGCGGCGGCGGTGAACGACTTGGCGATCGACCCGACGTCGAACCGCGCCGTCGTGGGCATCGCCTCGCTGCCCGCCCGGTCGCGCAGCCCGTACCCCGCGCGGAGCAGCATGTCCTGACCGCGCAACGCCAGCACCGCCCCCGAGAACCCGTAGGAGACGGACCGTTCGAGGAACTCGTGCATCTCGCGCCCGTCGCGGAAGGCCACGACCCAGGCCGCGTCCTCCGGGGGCGGCGGCGGGAGCGCCGGGCCGTCGGCGATCAGGAGCGGACGGTCCTCCCACCCGGGCGGGTCCTGCCCCCACGCGGCCTGGGCCAGGCAGCAGCCGAGCAGAACTGGGGCAACAAGCATGGTCACGCCCAGAGGGTACGGACGACGCGCCCGCCCCGGATCCGATGTTCGTGGGTGGCATGGCCCCCGCCCGGGGAGGGCATGCGGGTGGCGCATGCCTTCCCAACCTGCGAAGCACGCCACGCCGCCGCGCGGACGCGTGCGGCGCGGAGGCCTCGGTCGCGATCGGAGCGGGTCACCGATCAGGCGGGGTGGTTGTGCCGGTATACTCAGCGTCCGGCGCCCACGGCGGTCGTGGCGCGGAGAGAAGAACGGGGCATCCGGATTCCGTGGGGACGGCGCCGATCGCGGTGAAGCGATGCATGATGCAGCGAAGGCCGGTGAAGCGGATCGGCGGCGGACGAGCGCCGCCACACCCGAGGAGCGCATGACTGGTTTGCTTACGAACACGGCGGCCGGGCCGGACGCCGCGCGGTTTGACGCGCTGATGCCGCCGCAGATGGCCGCGAAGGCGGAGGACATCGGCGCGGCCAAGGGGGCGATGCCGCTCGTGCCGCTGCTCATGCTCGCGGTCCTTGCCGGCGCGTTCATCGCGATGGGATCGATCTTCCTCACGACCGTCATGACCGGAGCGGGCGAGTTGCCCTGGGGAGTCTCGCGTCTGATCGGCGGGCTGTCGTTCTGTCTGGGCCTGATCCTCGTCATCGTCGCGGGGGCGGAGCTGTTCACGGGCAACAACCTGCTCATCATGGCCTTCGTCAGCGGCAAGCTCTCCGTGCGGCCGCTGCTGCGGAACTGGGGCGTCGTGTACGTCGGCAACTTCATGGGCGCGGTCGCGACGGCCGGGGTGATGCTGCTGACCGAGCAGTACATGCTCGCCGGCGGCGGCGTCGGGACGACGGCCCTTGTGATCGCGGAGGAGAAGTGCCGGCTCGACTGGATGGTCGCCTTCACGCGCGGCGTCTACTGCAACGCGCTGGTGTGCCTGGCGGTGTGGCTGTGTCTCTCGTGCCGCACGACCACGGACCGGATCCTGGCGATCATCTTCCCGATCACCGCGTTCGTCGCCACGGGGTTCGAGCACAGCATCGCGAACATGTATTTCATCCCGGCCGGGTTGTTGATCAAGAGCGGCGCGGGCGACGAGTTCTGGCGCTTGTCGGTCGTCGCGCCGGGGTCGCTGGAGCACCTGACGTGGCGGCACTTCGCCCTGCGGAACCTCGTCCCGGTGACGCTCGGCAACATCGTGGGCGGCGCGGGGTTCGTGGGGCTGGTGTACTGGGTGGTGTATCAACGTCGGCCCTGATCGCCCACGGCCGGGGTCGTCGCACGCGCGCTGCCCTCACCCTCCGTTCCGGTCCGCGCGCCGTGCGGTCGCGGGCCATGGACCTGACGCGGTTCGCAAAGAGAGGCCACAGCGGATCGGCCCTGCCCCGAGTGCGGGCTGGAGAACCCGCTGGCGCTGCGGCGGGTCTACTTCGGACGCTGGCACGCGCGGCTCATGCTCTCGCGCTGGCGCTGGGTGGCCGTCCTGCCCTGGGTCGCCGTGGTCGTGCTCTTCTTCTGGCCGCTGATCTCGGGGGTGGCTCGGCACTGGCTGGGGTGAGGGGACGGTTTGCGGGGCGCGCGGCGGGGATGGCGGCGCGTTCAGGGCCGCCCACGATTCCGTGCGTTGCACCGCCGCGGAGCCCAAGCCCCGGCGTCGCGTCGGCGATCGGGAACACGCCCAGACACGGGGATGTGTGTTTCCACAACCCGCCCGGCGCCCCGCGGATCGGGCTTGACAACGCCGCGGCGGAGTGGGAGACTGGCGCCGTCGCCGGAAACGGCTCGGCGGAACGAGCACGCGAGTAGGGAGCCCATCATGAGAACCAGTACAATTGGCGTTCGGCGTTCGGCGTTCGGCGGTGAGGCGTGGAGGGTGTGGGCGTGGGCGTGGGTGATCGCGGCGTGGGCGGCGCTGGCGGCGGTCGCCTGGCCCGCTCAGGCGCAGGTCTCCAACCTCAGGGTCCAAATCAGCGAGAACTGGGCCCTGCACCCGGCGATGGCGGGGAACACGCTCGTCGGTTACCTCGCCCAGCAGGTGGGGGGGACGCCGGCCCCCAACGGGTTCTCGATCGTGTGGTTCCGTCGCCTGCCGGGGGATGCGTTCTCGATGGAGGGGTATTCGGGAACCTCGATCGCGGAGGCGGCGGAGAAGGTGAGGATGCTCCTCGACGACCCCTCGGCGTTTGACGTGAGCGAGCTGGCGGGGCTGGCCGCGACGGGCGCGGAGCCGGAGGCGGGGTTCGTGCCGATGGTCGACGGCCTGGCGGTGACGGACCCGTTGCAGCCCTACGCGGGCTCGATGCCGGCGGAGCTGCTGGAGTGGTTCGTGAGCCTGGGGTCGGAAGGGGCGACGGAGCTGACTGGATTCACCGCGGATCCCAGCCCAGCCTGCACCGAGACCTTCAACGCGAGCGACGATCTCCTGGGGATGGTCCTTCCGTCCTTCATAGTGCAGATCGAGGAGGTTGTGGCGTCCAACGGCGCTCCCGAGAGCTCGTCCTTCTTCTGCTACGACCCGGTTGCTTGGGCGACGGGCCCTTGGGTGTCGGTCGTGGCGGTGCCCGCGGGAATACCGCCCGTGTGCTCGTACAGCCGACTCTACATTCGAACGAGGAAATGCTGTCTCTTGGGCTCGTGCATCTGCTGGGACATGGACTGCGGTGGAGGTCTCGTTCAGTCGGGCTCGTGCCCCGCGCCCCCTGGGCTCCTCTTGTGTCCGCTGACGCCGAGCTGCGCTCTGCCTCCGCCGCCGACGGCCTGCCCGTGAGCATGGCCGCGGGAGCCGCGCCCGTGAACCTCGATCCGTGGAGCAGGAGCATGGCCTGGATCACGTCTGCCGGCGCGAAGATGGGCAGGGTGTTGGCGTGGTCCCCGCTGGCGCGGCCCCGGCGGCGCGCGCAGCGCAGCGAAATCCTTGCCTGGGCCGCGGCCTTGGGCGCCATGCTGGCCGCGGGATGCGTTGGTGCTGGAGTGAACGCACTCATCCTGGCCCCAACGTCTGGGTGGCTTGGGCACCACACGGCGATCGCATGGCCGCACCGGAGCCAATCCAGGACGAGTTGGGTGAGGCCGGACGGCACATGGAGATGGTCGTGGCCTGATGAGATTCACTTCCACAATCCATTCCGATGATCCTGGCCGCGCCCTGAATGGGGGTCCGCTCCATGGCCCTTGACCTTGAAGGTATTGAAGTCGTGGGGATCCCGATCCATGTGGCCTGCGCGTCCGCGGCGGTTTTGCTGGTCGCGCGATTCGGCACTCCGCCGCTCCCGGGTGGGCTGGCGTCGGCTCGCCCGCTGATTCTGCCCACGGTCGTGCGATCATTCCCTCTGTGGATCGGCTTTGCGCTGCTCTCACACTTCACTGGCGGGTATTGGTTCGCGGTAAGTAACATGGTTCGTCCGGGGGCGGTGACCGAGCCGGCGATCGACTACAGCACATGGGCGATGGCGATGCCCTACGCGGGGGGCGGGCTGGGGTACCTCGTTTCACTCGCATGGCTTGTTCGCAGGCGATTGCACGCCGCCAATCACCGCCGTGCGCCCCACAACGACCCGCTGATTGGTGCTGCCCCCGTCTGCGTCCGCTGCGGCTACGAGGCCGCGGCGGATCGGCCCTGCCCCGAGTGCGGGCTGGAGAACCCGCTGGCGCTGCGGCGGGTCTACTTCGGACGCTGGCACGCGCGGCTCATGCTCTCGCGCTGGCGCTGGGTGGCGGTCCTGCCGTGGGTCGCCGTGGTCGTCCTCTTCTTTTGGCCCCTTATCTCCGGCGTCGCGCGGCACTGGCTGGGGTGAGTTTCGGGCTCGGCGGACAGGCGGGGCGCCTGTCACACCGAGGCCGAGGACAGCCGCCAACCGCTCGCCGGCCCTCCCTTGGAGGGGGTCAGTGGGCCTCGGTGACGCGGAGGACTTCCTGGACGGTGGTCATGCCGCGTTGGACCTTGCGCAGGCCGTCCTGGCGGAGGGTGACCATGCCGCGTTCCAGGCACATGCGGCGGAACTCGGCGACGTTGGGGTTTCGGGCGATGACGTCGCGGAGCTGGTCGTCGACGGTGAGGAGCTCGTAGATGCCCAGGCGGCCCGAGTAGCCGGTCTTGCGGCACTTGTCGCAGCCCTTGGCGACCCACACCGTCTCGGCGGGGAGGCCCTGGAGTGTGAGGAACTCGGCCATCTCCTCGCCGGGGCGCTCCATGGTGCGGCACTCCTTGCACAACCGGCGGATGAGGCGCTGGGCGAGGACGGCGTTGACGGCGGCGCCGACGAGGAAGGGCTCCAGCCCGATGTTCACCAGGCGCGTGATCGAGGAGGGGGCGTCGTTGGTGTGCAGGGTGCTGAGGACCAGGTGCCCGGTGAGGGCGGCCTGGACGGCGATCTGGGCGGTCTCGCCGTCGCGGATCTCGCCCAGCATGATGACGTCGGGGTCCTGGCGGAGCAGGGCCCGCAGGGCCACGGAGAAGGTCATGCCGATCTTCTCGTGGATCTGGGTCTGGGTGATGCCGTCGAGGTGGTATTCCACCGGGTCCTCGACGGTGGAGATGTTCATCGCGTTCTTGTCGAGGACGCGGACGGAGGAGTAGAGGGTGGTGGTCTTGCCCGAGCCCGTCGGGCCGGTGACCAGGATGATGCCGTGGGGCGAGTCGATCTGGCGCTTCCACACCGCCAGGGTGTCGTCGTCGAACCCCAGTTGATCGAGTTCGACGTTGATGGAGCGGGTGTCGAGGATGCGCATCACGATCTTTTCGGAGACCGCGGTGGGGAGCGTGGAGACGCGCAGGTCGAGCTTGCGCCCGGCGACCTGGCAGCGGATGCGCCCGTCCTGGGGGATGCGGCGCTCGGCGATGTCGAGGTTCGCCATGATCTTGATGCGAGAGATCACGGCGGCCGCCATGCTCGCGGGCGGGTTCATGCTCTCGTAGAGCTCGCCGTCCACGCGGAAGCGGATCTTGATCTTCTTCTCGCTGGGCTCGATGTGGATGTCGCTGGCGCCCTCCTTGACCGCCTGCTGGATGAGGTAGTTCACGTAGCGGATGACCGGGCCCTCGCCGGCCTCCTTCTCCAGGTCGATCTGCTGCTGACGGTCCTTCTCGAGCTGGACGTCGCCCTCGGCCACCTCGGCGAGCAGGTCGCCCAGGTTGGTCGGCTCCTGCGTCTCGGCGCCGATCAGCTCCATCGCGCCGCGGATGTCGACCGCCGGCACCAGCACCAGCTTCACGCTGGGCACGCCCAGGCGCTGCCGGATCTCGTCCACCAGGAAGGCGTCGTCGGCGCGGCCGGCCCCCACCACCACCCGGCGCCCGTCGGTCCGAAGCGGGAGCACCGAGTGGTGCTTGCAAAAGTCGGCCCCGAGCCGCTGAAGCAGGCGGCCGTCGAACCCCCCGTCCAGGCCCTTGGCGAGGTCGATGCGCTCGAAGGGGATCCCCGCGATCTCCGCGATGCAGGCGAGCACCGAGGCCTCGTCCACCCCCTGCTCGATCAGGACCTCCTCGAGGCGTCGCCCCGGGCTCTGCCTGATCACCTGGCGGGCGGACTGGAGGCGATCGGGCGTCACGACCGCGCGGTGCATGAGCAGCTCGCCCAGTTCGCGCGCGCCGCCCGGCTCGGGCCCGGCGGGCGTGTACACGTCGGCCAGGGCCGGTCCGACCGCGGGCGTGCCGCCCGCCGCGTCGGGCTTCACCTTGACCGCCGGGTCGTCCGACGGGGTCGAGGGCGGCTCGGTCCCGAAGCGCCGCTGGTGGCCGGGCATCGCCGGGAGGGGGCTGAAGCTCTCCTCGGCATCGTCCACCCGGTGGCGCTTCGGGGTCGGCGGGTCGCCGGCGCTCGCGAGCTGGGGCGGGGGCTTGCCCTTGCCCTCGTTCACGCCGAGCTCGTTGAGGATGTCGTCGAGGTTGAACTTGGGCACCGGTCTGCTCCGCGGCGTCGCGTGTCAGCGTGGGCGGGCCGACGTGCCCGGGGCCGCGCCCTTGCGGGCGTCGAGGTCGAGGGCGTACGACTTGCCGTCGCACTCGAGCGTGACGGACCGTCCCTCGATGGACACGACCTTGAACAGGTCGTTGAGGGTGTCGCCGGGGCGGACCGTGACGTCGTTGATGCGGGCGATGGGGTTCCGCCCGCCCAGCACGCTGTGCAGCGTGAAGGACGCCAGGTGATTCTGGATCTCCTCCTGGCGCTGGGCGGCCTGCTCCCGGGCCAGCTCGGCGGCGCGGTGGGCCTCGACCTCCGCGGGGTCCGCCCCGATCGGGAGCGAGGTGCTCTCCAGCCCGAGGAAGAACGGGTTCTTGTCCAGGCTCTCGCGCGGGACCTGCACGGGCGACCCGCTCTCGCTCAGGAACCGCACGATGCGGGCCTGGTCGACGGCGCGTCGGCGGGCGTTCTCGTCGGGGACGTAGGCCACGTCGACGGTCTCGAGCCGGATGCCGGACCGCTTGCTCATCTGCCGCATCGTGAACAGCGACGCGGCGCTCACCCCCAGCACGAGCACGAGCACGAGCGTCTGCCCCGAGACCCGCGAGGGCTTCCGGGGCGCCGCGCCGGGCTCGGGGCGGGCCGTCTCGCCGCCGCGGAGCTCGGCCAGCAGCGACGCCGCCCCGCCCCCGCCGGGCTTGGCGGGCGCTTCGTGTTCGCGGCGGTCGTCGGGCATGGGCGCAAGGTTGATGGTCATGTCATGGGCTCCGGGGCGATCAGCGGGCGCTGCCTCGCGAGGCGTCGTCCTGGAAGTAGATGCTCAGGGTGAACTCGCTCACCAGGTGCCCGTCCTCCTTGTCCGAACGCAGCAGCTTGAGGTCGGGCACGCGCGTGATCCGCGGCATCTGCTCGAGCTTGAGCAGGAAGTCGTAGAACCCCTTGAAGTCGCCCGTCATCTTGATCTGCATGGGCTGCTCCCAGTAGAGAGCGGCCGACAGCGGCTTCTCGCTCTTGAGGGCCGGGGCCCCCAGCCCGGACTCGACCGCGATGTTCGAGACCTGGCGCACCACGCTGTCGATCTCCTTGTTGTTGGGCAGGCGGGCCTCGATGTCCGAGATGCCCTCGCGCATGCGCTCGTTGGCCTGCCGCAGGTCGACGCTGCGGGCCGTCTCCTCGCGGAGCTTGGCGAGCATGGAACGCTTGTGCCCGATCTCCTGGCGGGCCAGCCCGATCTCGCGGTTCTGGGGGCGGAAGACCAGCCACCAGCTCGAAACCGGGACCGCCATCAGGATCAGCAGCAGAAGGAACTCGCGGAATCCGAATCGCATGGGCGTCTCCGGGACAGGGTCTAGCGGGGAGCGTCGGACGGCGCCGAGGCGCTGGACGCCGGGGCGTCCGTCTCGGACGCCTGGCGGTTCTCGGGGGGCGCGGCCTTGAGGGCCTGGCGGGCGTCGGCGTCCGGGCGGATCGCCGCCAGCACCTCGAACTTCCGGAACGACTGCTTGTCGATCGTCGCCTCGTTGATGTAGACCAGCTCCACGCGCGTGATCAGGGGGCTGGCCTTCAGGGCCGCCAGGTAGTCCGCGATCTGCTCGTTGCCCCGGGCGACCCCGACCAGGCGCAGCCCGCTCTCGTACTTGGGTGGCTTGACCTTCGACGACTCGGCGTCGGGCTTGCCGCCCTCGCCCAGGTCCATGAGCGAGCGGACCTTGGGGGTGATCTTGGCGGGCTGGCCCTGGGCCGCCGTCGCCGGGGGCGGGGCGGTGTCGACCCGCGTGCTCTTGAGCTCCAGCTCCAGGATCGTGACCTCGCCGGGCATGCGGTTGATGATCTCGGCCAGGAGCACGGAGCGCGGCACCCGCTCGATCAGGGCCGCGGTGATCTCGGCCTTCTCGATCATCTGCTCGCGCTGCCGCTCCAGCTCCTTGAGCTGGTCGATCTTCGACGCCTCCTGGGTGTACTCGACGTTGATCGCCTCCTGCTCCATCCGGATGGTGTTCCACGCCCGGTTGGTCACCAGGAACGCCCCCACGACCCCCAGCAGCACGACCGCGAAGAGCGTGAGCGTGAGCAGGTTGGCCCGCGCCTCGGTGCGACGCTGGACGTAGTCCTCGGGGAGGAAGCTGGTGTTCCCGGCTCCGGGCCTGTGCTGCGGGTGGCTCATCGCTCGCTCCGTGGGCTCGTGGTCACAGGTCCGTCGGGGAAAGACACAGGCCCAGCGGGACGGTCCAGCCCGGCTGGGGCTCCTTGAGGTTCACGCCCAGCGCGGGCTCGCTGCCCGAGCGGGCCACGCGCGCCAGCGGGTCGCCGATCTGGGCCTGCGTGCGCAGCACCCGCGCGATGTGCTGGCACGTGGCGCGGTTGCGGGCCTCGCCCCCCACGAAGATGATCCGCCCGATGCGGTCGTTGGGGAACAGCGACGCGTGGTAGCGGATCGACAGCTGGATCTCGTCCGTGAGCATCTCCAGCGTCTCGCGCAGGTCGCACCCCGCGGGCATGGGCGACGCCGGCGGACCCTCGGGGATCACCTCCATCCCCGTGCCGGCGCCGCGCCGGTCGCCCAGGTTGATGGTGTTGCCCTCGGCGGCGACCGCGACCGGGACCGGCGCGGCGACGCTCCGGGCGTCCTGGATCCGCAGGGCCCGGGCCCCGAGCAGGTCCACGCCCGCGTGCCGCGCGACCGCCTCGTCCAGGTGCCGCGCGCCCATCTCGATGCTGCGCGCGAACACCATCTGCTGCCCGTTGGCGATCGCGATCTTGGTCGTGGCGAACCCAAGGTCGATGTAGAGGGAGGTCAGCGCGAAGTCGTCCAGCCGCCTCGTGATCGTCTCGAAGGCGCGGAGCGAGGCGTGGAACTCGGACTGCATCCCGACCGGCTCGAACCGCGCCTCCCGGATCGCGCCCATCAGCCGCCCCACCAGGTCGCGACCGGTCGCCATGCAGATGATCTCCGACTTGCCCGACCCCGGCGGCAGCGGCACGTCGCACTGACGCGTCACCAGCGCCGACGGATCGCACCCCATCGCCTGGGCCATCGTCGACGCCACGAGCGGCTCCGTGACCATCCCCTCGGCCCGCTGCATCTGCAGGTGCTTGCACACGCTGAACTGCGCGGGGATGGCGCACACCACCCGCTTGCCGCGGAAGCCCCCCTGCCGGAGCATCCGACCGACGTGCTCCAACTGGTGCTCCAGCCGCTTGATCGGGCTGGTGAGCAGGAGCTCGGGCGTTTCCAGGCACGCGGCGGCGACGATCGAGGGCGCGTCCGCCCCCGTGAGCTGGAGCACCTTGAGCGACGCCGCCCCGAAGTCCACCCCGATCGGGGGCTGCGAGTGATTGACCATGGACAGCGCGGAGATCCCCTGCAGCTTGCTCAGCGACGACAGTCCAGGCAGCTTTCCGAGTCCCATGCGTTGCACTCGAGATGGGTCGATGCCGGCCTCAGGTTCGCCCGATCGCCGCCCCGGAGCCTCCTGCCCACCCACAAGACCCGGCCCGCGAACGACCGGCTCGTCATCGACGCAAGCGACGGGGAGGGTGAACCCGCGGGGCGTGACGGCGGAGGCGCGACCGCGCGCCGCGTCCGGCGCATCCGGCAGGCGCGATGCGCACGGCGCCGCCGGTCCGCGACAACGCTACAGGCGTCCCATAACCCGCGACAGGCGCGAAAGGGCGCCGCCCAGGTCCCACCGCTGGGTGCCCCGGTCACCCGTCGTGTTGCTGATGACCCGCAACTCTCCCGCGGGCACCCGCAGGCGGTGGGCGACGGCCGCCACCGCCGCCCCCTCCATGCCCTCCGCGAGCGCGCCCGTCCGACGGGCGAGTTCGTGGGCCAGGTCGTCGCGGCCCGAGCAGGTCGACACGGTCGCGATCACCCCGACGTGGGCCGCCAGCGGCGCCAGCCTCTCCCTCAGCCCGGCATCCAGCGGCACCGCCGCGCCCGCGAAGCCGCCCAGCGGGAAGCCCATCTCGGCGCAGCCGACGAACCCGTCCGGCGTCGCCAGGCCCTCGTCGCCGAAGACCGACGCGGTCGCGAGCACCACGTCGCCAAGTCCCGCCGGCGAGCCCGGGAGCGTGCCCGCCACCCCCACGCAGATGACGCCCGCGTGCCGCGCCGGATCGAGCCCCCGCGCCACCGCCCCCGCCGCGCTCGCCTTCCCCACGCCCGTCCGCACCACGTCCACGCCCGGCGCCGCCGCCACGACCGACCAGTCCCTCAGCCCCGGGGGCGTCGCGACCCCGAGCCCCTCGAACACCGCCTCGGCCTCGCGCGGGGCGGCGACCGCCAGCAGCACGCACGAGCGCGACCGCCCCGCCAGCCACCGCGTCAAGACGCCATCCTGTCCGGGCGCGCGCGTCACGCCCGATGGTAGTAAGCCGTTGGGGCCCCGCGACCCGCAACCCGAACCACGCGCACCCGCTAGAACTACCATGAACGGGCGCGGATCCACTGGTCCGCGCACGCGAGGAGCGCCCGATGCCCGAGGCGGCCCGATCAGTCGCGGCTGTGCGCACGCGCCGGAGTTCCGCGCTGCCGTGGATCGTTGGGGGCGTCGCCGTGCTGGGGCTCTCGACTCTCGGGGTCGCGCTCTTCGGCGGCGCCGGCGAGGGGCGGGGCCTGCGGGTGGGGTCGGACGTCGCGGAGGCGCGCCGGGCCGGGTTCGAGATCAACATCACCGCGGTGGGCGAGCTCGAGGCCGCCCGCCAGGTCCAGCTCCGCAACGACCTGGAGCGGCAGACGACGATCGTCGAGATCGTGCCCGAGGGATCGAGCGTCAAGGCGGGGGACGTGCTGGCGCGGCTCAACGCCGACGAGATGCAGCGGCAGATCGACGAAGAGTCGATGCAGGTCGACTCGGCCCAGGCCGCGGTGATCGCCGCCGAGATCGCCGCGGACATCCAGAAGAGCGAGAACGAGTCCAAGGTCCGCCAGGCCCGCCTGAAGGTGGACCTGGCGGACCTGGCCCTGCGCGAGTGGGCCGAGGGCACCGTCGCGACGCAGCGCGAGACCAACCGCATCGCGATCGAGAAGGCCGACCGCGAGCTGGCGCGGCTCGACGAGCGGAGACTCAACAGCGAGAGCCTGCACGGGCGGGGCTTCCTCTCCAAGGACGAGCTGGAGCGCGACCGCACCGCCGTGCTTGAGGCCCGCGCCGACCTGACCAAGGCCCGCCTGGCCCACGACACCTACGAGACCTACCAGCACCCCAAGGAAGAGCGGACCAAGACCTCGGAGCTCGAGGAGGCCCGTGCGGAGCTCGAACGCGTCAGCAAGACCAACGACAGCGAGCTGACGAGCAAGCAGGCGGCCCTGGCCAACGCCCGCAACCAGCTCGCCAGCCGCCAGGCCCGCCTGAAGAGGCTCGAGGAGCAGCGCGACAAGGCGACGCTCAAGGCCCCGATCGACGGGCTGGTGGTCTACACGACCAGCCTGCGCCAGTGGCGCTGGATGGGGCGGTCGTGGGCCGTGGGCTCGCAGGTGTACCCCGGGCAGGAGATCATCGTGCTCCCCGACACCTCGGGCATGCTCGCGACCGTGCGCGTCCACGAGAGCCTCGCCGGGCGCATCACGCCGGGTCTGACCGCGATCGTCAAGGTCGACGCCCTGGGGGGGCGCGCCCTCCCCGGCACCGTCGAGTCGATCGGCGTGCTGGCGCAGAGCGACGACTGGATCGACGAGAACAAGCGCGAGTACACGGTCAAGATCGCCCTCGCCGAGCCGGTCGCCGCGCTCAAGCCCTCCATGCGCGTGGAGGCGACCATCCGCCTGGCCTCGGTCGAGCCGACGCTCACGGTGCCGATCCAGGCCGTCTTCATGGACGGCGCCGTCCGGTTCGTGTACGCCGATCGCTCCCAAGGCCTGGTGCGGGTGCCCGTGCGGGTCGGCAAGCGGTCGGACACCCTGTGCGAGATCACCGCGGGGCTGTCGGAGGCCGACCGGGTGCTCATCCGCGACCCGCGCCCGGGCGAGGCTCTCGTGACCGCCTGGGAGAAGGCCGCCCTCGACGCCGCGGGGTACGCGCTCGACGATCGCGGGCAGGCGATCGACCCGGTCGCCACGGCGGGCGAGCCCGCGCCCCCCGCGGAAGCCCGCGCCCATCCGCCCCGTCCCTGACGGGCCCGCCGCTCAGAACCCGCCCGTGCGCATGCGCTCCACGCTCTCGGGGAAGGGGTAGCTCGAGAAGACGCCGACGTGCGCCACCTTCCACATGTTGGGCGCGGCGTAGACGTCGCCCCGGAACCCCGCCTGGAACATCGCGCTCAACACCGCCTCGAAGCTCGGCTCGCGACCGTCCGGGCCCAGCAGGCGGTTGGCCCGCGCGTTCAGGAAGCTCACCGTCGCCACGGGCAGACGCTCGCGCCGGCCCCGCAGCATCTTGCACACCGTCCCGAACCCGCGACCGATGTCCTCGATCGTGAAGTACTCCCGCCCCCGCGGCCTCAGGACCGCGAAGATGAGCAACTGGTCCAGGTCGAACTTGAGGATGTACGGCTCACGGTCGCCCGCCGCCAGCACACTCACCGAGTCCTGGAACGTGCGCGCATACGCCGTGATCGTCGCCGCCGTCCACTGGCTCGTCGGCACCAGCGAGCACAGCTGCGCGATGATCCCGTGGCTGTTGTCGCGGTCGTTCACGCCGCAGATCACCGCCCGGTAGCGACCGTCGAGCAGGTCGCGCAGCATGTCCTGACCCCACATGATCCGCAGACGCTCCCCCGGGTCGATCTTCCCGGCGGCCCCGGGAAGCAGGCTCACCCGGTCGGGGAACAGGTCGCTCTTCATCAGGCTGTCGGCGTCCCCCTCGTACAGGCGGACCCCCGTCTCGGCGGTCGTCGTCATGGCGCCTCCTTCCGGTCCCTCCCATGCTACACCGCCCGTCCGGGCCCGACCGCGAACGGGATCCGCACAAAGGCCCCGCTTGCCCCCCGGGGCGCGCGCGGCGGACGCCCGGGAACCCCGGGGGGCGCGATCGGCTTGGGAATGCGGCACGCCCGTGGTATGCTCATCTGTTCGATGGGGTGGAGGTCGGCATGCGAACGTGCTTGATCGGTGCGGCGGCGGTCGGTGTGTGGTCCGCGGGCTCGGTGTTCGGACAGGGCGTCGCCCCGGCGATGCCCCGGGTCGAAACCTGCGAACTGGCCCTGTTCGACGGCGCGGGGCCCGGCGGGGCCGCCCTCGCGCTCGGGCTCCGCGTCCCGGGCCTGGGCGCCGTGGAACTCGATCTCGAACGCTTCCCGGTCGCCAGCCCCGGGGCCCGGGTTGTCCTCGGGAGTCTCGACGCCGCCGACACGCCCGTCGACTTCGACTGGTCCGCCGTCCGGGCCTATCGCGGGTCGCTCCGCGGCCGCGACGGGTCCCGCGCCTTCCTCGTCACCACTCCCCACGGCACGACGGGCTGGATCACGCCCGACCGCTCGGGTCAGCGCTACTGGATCTCGTCGCACAACGGAGGGGTGCCGCTGCCCGGCGCCCAGGTCCTGGTCTTCCCCCACGACGGGTCGGTGCCCAGCCCTGGGCCGGAGCTCTGCGGGCTCCAGACCGAGCCCCACGGCGAGCACGGCCCGCCCCACCACGCCCAGCCGCTCGAACCACCGTCGTCGTCGGCCGACTCGACCGCCCGCCGCGACTTGCGCCGCATCGAGATGGCCATCGAGACCGACTACGAGTACTACCTGCTGTTCAACAACGTGCAGGCGGCGACGGACTACGTCGTGCGCGTGTACGCCGCCGTCAGCGACATCTACCTGTCGGAGCTGAACACCCGCGTGGACCTGACGTTCATCCGCATCTGGGACACCGTGAACGACCTGTTCAACGGGTCGGACCCACTGGGCGCCTTCCGCTCCCACTGGAACACCAACATGCAGGGCGTGCCCCGCGACGTCGCCCAGTTCTTCTCGGGGCGGCGCAACCTGGCGTGGGGCGGCGTGGCCTACCTGAACGGGCTCTGCAACAGCAACTCGTACAGCGTCGTCGGCTACGCCCAGGGCGCCTTCCCCGAGCCCCTCCGACCCGGCGTCCACATGTTCGACATCGGCGTGACCGCGCACGAGCTCGGGCACAACTGCGCCGCTCGCCACAACCCGGACTACGGCATCGACACCTGCGACCAGCTCAACACCCCCGCCGTCCGCGGCGGCATCATGAGCTACTGCTCCCAGACCGTCTCCGGCGGCAAGGCCGTCATGGACCTCCGCTTCGAGACCCCCATCCGCAACGAGATGCGGCCCTACATCCTCGCCCGCCCCTGCATCATGATCGACTGCAACCAGAACGGCGTCGCCGACGCCGCCGACATCTCGGCGGGAACCAGCCCCGACGCCAACGCCAACGGCATCCCCGACGAGTGCGAGGACTGCAACGCCAACGGCGTCCTCGACCCCCTCGACATCAGCTCCGGCACGAGCACCGACCTGAACACCAACGGCATCCCCGACGAGTGCGAGCCCGACTGCAACGGCAACGCCGTCCCCGACGACCTCGACATCGCCCTGGGCACGAGCACCGATCTCCACCTCGACAACGTCCCCGACGAGTGCGAGCCCGACTGCAACAACGACGGCGTCAGCGACTTCTCCCAGATCATGGCCGACATGACCCTCGACAAGGACCGCGACACCGTCCTCGACTCCTGCCAGGACTGCGACGGCGACGGCATCCCCGACCTCGTCGAGCTCGACGGCGCCCACCACGCCTGGGTCGTCGGGTCCGACGGCGTGCTCTCCGAGACCCACTCCGTCACGGGCGTGGTCACCCGCCGCGCCTCGGGCGGCGCCCTCGACCAGCCCAGCGACGTCCTCGTCACCCCCGACCGGCGCGTCCTGGTCACCAGCTCGGGCGACCACCGCGTCGTCGAGTTCTGGCACAACGGGCACTACGTCCGCGACCTGGTCGCCGGCGGCGGGCTCGACACGCCCCGGACCATGCTCCGCCGCGCCGACGGGCGACTGCTCGTCGCCAGCGCCGGGAACCACCGCGTCAACGAGTACGACGCCGGCACCGGCGCGCTCCTCCGGACGCTCGTCACGCGCGGCGGCGAGAACCTCACGTCCCCCTGGGGCCTTGCCCTCGGGCCCGCCAACGGGCTGTACGTCACGAGCGACGACCACCGCGTCCTCGAGTTCGACGCCGACACCGGCGCCTTCCGCCGCGTCGTCGTCGCCGCGGGGCTGGGCGGGCTCGACGGCGTGCGCGGCATCGCCTTCCACCCCACGACCGGCAACCTCCTGGTCTGCAGCTACAACACCGACGCCGTCCTCGAATACGACCCCGCCACCGGCGCCTTTCTCCGCAGGTTCAACAACGGCGGCACCGCCACCGTCCTCAACCTCAACGGGCCCGTGTGCATCCGCTTCCGGCACGACGGCGTGCACGTGAGCATGGCCATCCAACCCACCGACTCCCACCGCACCAGCGCCCGCGTCTTCATCTTCCACCCCGTGCTGGGCTACCTCATGCGCCCCTACATCAACGGCAACGACACCCAGATCAACGCCCCCACCGGCTTCGACTTCGCCCCGGGAGACCACGCCGACTGCAACAACAACGCCCAGCCCGACGAGTGCGACATCCTCAACCTCGTCAGCCGAGACCTCAACGGCAACGGACGACCCGACGAGTGCGACGCCTGCCCCGTCGACGTCAACGCCGACGGCGACGTCGACTTCAACGATTTCCTGGAGTTCCTCAACCTCTTCACCTCGCGCCACCGCCGCGCCGACCTCACGCTCGACGGCCTGGTCGACTTCAACGACTTCCTGGAGTTCCTGAACCTCTACAACGCCGGGTGCTGACGCCCGGCCGCGCTCCAGGGCGTGAGCCCGCTCCGCAGGTCCGCCGCGTCGATCGCCGGCGCGGGGCTCGGCGGTAACAGCCTCCACGCCACCTTGCCCTCCACCTTGGCGTCCTCCCCGCGCTTGCTGACGAGCACGAAGGTGTCGATCGGGTCGATCTCGATCGGAGGCCGCGCCGGCTCGCCGCGCCGGTCGAGCAGCAGCAACTCGGCCCGCTCCAGCGTCGTGCGAAGCCGCCACCCCGCGCCGCGGAAGAACCAGTAGACCGGGGCGGCCACGATCGCGCCGCCGAACATCCCGAGGAGGCCATGGACGAGCTTCGAGGGCCGCCCCAGCCAGCCCCGGGCGGCGGCGACCTCGACGGCGATGCTCGCGGCGAGCGTGCCGACGACGGCGGCCCCCTCGACCAGGCCCTTGGAGAACGGCATGGGGCTGGCCGCGACCACGAACCACGACTCCTCGCCGCTCTCGTCGTCGTTGCGCTCCGGCATCGCGAGTGAACGCGCCGCCGACTTGTCGAGCAGCCAGACCCGCGGCAGGACGCGCCGGGCGGCCTCCTCGACCGCGTCCAGGTGCGCCCTCCGGAGCCGGCGTACCGACCCCCGCCGCGCGCCCCCCAGCACCGCCGCCGCGACGCACAGCTCTTCGTCGCTCACGAGCCCGCCCGCCGCGGCCCGCTCGACCGTCTCGTTGGCCCGCCTCCGCACGCGCGCCGATCGCAAGAGCAGCACGCACGCCCCGATCGCCGTCGACGCCCCAGCCGCAACGCTGATGGTTCGCACAACACCGGCAAAGCCCGGCGCCAACACCGGTGCGAACCACGTCTGAGCCCCCATCGTCGGCAGCACCAGCCCGGCCAGCAGCGCAATCTCCCACGCGCGGTTGACGTTCCGCGGCAGCCGGACGTGCACGACGTCGGCGGCGGCGTCATCAACATGCCCCATTGATGATCCGACGTACCGCGATTCCACCCCACACCCCCGCGCTGGGCTACCCCAACACCCTCCTCCCGAAGTCCAGCTTCATGGCCTTCTTGGCCATGTACAGCGTCTCTTCCGCCGTGGCGTTGGCGCGCCCCGTGCCGGCCCGGATGATGTCCACGATCACGTCGTCGCCGCCGGGCCTGTCGAACTGGGCCCGCCGGGCCCGCATGGGCTCCAGCAGCGTGTTGATCGCCGCCGCGACCTCCTGCTTGACGTGCCCGTCGCCCAGGTTGTCGCCCCGCCTGTAGCGGTCCTTCAGCTCCGCCACGCGGCCCTCGTCCGCGATGAACGCCTCCACGAACTCGAAGAGCACGTTGTCGGGGTCTCCCGGCTCGGTGGGGCTCTGCCGCCCCGTCGTGATCCTGTTGATCTTCTTCTGCACGTCCCTGGGGTCGTCCGACAGGAAGATCGCGTTGTTGAGGCTCTTGGACATCTTCTGCCGTCCGTCGCCCACGCCCGGCAGGCGCCCCACGCGCCCGATCAGGGCCCGAGGGATCGGGAAGACGCCCCCCGCCTTCTCGTAGTCCTCGTCCCTGGTGCGGTCCGGCACGCCGCAGTAGAGCTGGTCGAACTTCCGGGCCGCCTTGCGGCACATCTCGATGTGCGGCTCCTGGTCCTCCCCCACCGGCACGTACACGGGGCGGAAGGCCAGGATGTCGGCGCACTGCCCCACCGCGTACATCGGGAACCCGAAGGAGTGCTTCCCCGCCAGCCCCTTGGTCTCCAGCTCGTGCACCAGCGTGGGGTTGCCCATCACGTCGTTGAACGACAGGAGCATGGCGAAGTACCACGTCAGTTCCGCGATCGCCGGCACCTCCGTCTGCAGCACGATCGTCGAGCGCTCCGGGTCGATCCCCGCCGCCAGCCAGTCCTTCACGATCTCGATGGTGTCCCGCCGGATCTCCGCCGGCTGATCCGCCCGCGTCGTGAAGGCGTGCATGTTCGCGAGCAGGAAGTAGCAGTCGTAGTCGCCCTGCAACTGCACCCGGCGTTCGACGCTGCCCACCCAGTGCCCCAGGTGAAGCCGCCCGGTGGGCGTGTCGCCGGTCAGGATGCGGGGCTTGCCCTTCCGTGTCTCCATGGGGCGGAGGGTAAGAGGCCTGCTCGTTCGGCACACGGGCGGGCCGGTCGGCCGGCCTCTGAGGGAGCGGCAGCCCGCCGGCCGCCTCGTGGTTCCTCATTCCGACCACAAAAAGGCCGCTATTCACCGATGGAGGTGGCATTCTCGGCGCCGTGAGGCCTAATCCATGGGGTCTCAAAGCCGCTCCGGGGATCGAGAAGAGAGAGGATGTGTTGCTCACGATCCACGTCGCCGCCCTTGCCGTCGCCTGCATGGCCTGCTTGTCCCGGCCCAGGTGTACCTCACCTCGGCCAACCTGTGGCTGGCCGATCCGGCCAGCGGCGCCAACATCGGCGGGCACTGGGAGTTCTGCAACGCCCCGGGCAGTGCGAACGCCGAGATGGTGATCAACGGCGCGCCGCGCGCCACCACCTTCGCCCTTTCCCTGGGCGACGACCTGTTCACCTTCCAGGTCTGGGGGCGCGTCGACCCCGGCCACGCGATTGGGCTGTGGTTCGGCGACAACCCCGCCCACTTCGCCGGCCCGGTCGGAGCCGTCCCGCACCTGGTCGCGTTCCGCGACGCGGCCGGAGCGCTCGCCACGCCTCTCGCCGGCACCATGGTGGGCACGTGGTTCTCGTTCAGCGGAAACGGACCCTACCACGGCAACCTCTCGCACGTGGTGGGAGGAACGGGCGTCAGCGTGCAGGCGTACTCCTTCGACGGCGCGACCGGTCAGGGCTCCCTTACAGTGCGCGTGGTTCCCGCCCCGGGCGGGCTTGCGGCACTGGCTCTCGCCGGGCTCGTCGGCGTCCGCCGGCGCCGATAGCGTGCCGTCCAACCCCGATCGGCATCAGCCGCCCGGAATCGCCAGCCACACGTTGGCCGCGTTGAAGATCGCGTGCATCGCGATCGGCACGCCCAGGTTCTTCCTCCGCTCGAACGCGACGCCCAGGCACAGCGACAGCGCGAAGACCGTCGCCATCGCGTACGGCTCCAGCCCGTGCACCAGCGTGAAGACCGCCGACGCCCCCGCGATCGCGACCCACGGCCGGCGCGTCAGCCTCAGGATGGACGTCTGGAGGAACCCGCGGAAGGCGATCTCCTCCGCGATCGGCGCCAGCACCACCACCGCCGCGATCAGCAGCCACGCGGCCGGCTCGCCCGGGCGCTCCACGATCTCCTTGAGCGTGTCGTGGGCCAGGCGCTCCGGCTCAACCTGCGTGAGCGCCCGGTACGCCCACACGCTCAGCCGACCCGCCGCGTAGACCACCGGCGCCGCCACCACAAGGGCGCCCGCGCCGATCAGCATCCCGCGTCCCGTGATCCGCAGCCCGGCCAGCGGAGCGATCCGGTGCGCCCGCGCCGCCAGCAGCGCCCCCAGCACCGCCGCGGCCCCAAACCCCCCCACCGCCGACCAGGCCCGGTCGATCGGCGCCCCCTGGTCCGCCGGGTGCAGCCCCGCCCCGCCCGTGAGAGCCACCAGCGTCACCGCCATCGCCATCCCCGCCGTCAGGAAGACGCACACCGCCGCCACCAGCCAGAACCACCAGGGGAGCGGCCCGGGGTCGCGCACGCCCGCCCGGGCGAACGACCCCGGCCTGATCGCGTCGCGCTTCCACAGCCACGCCAGCACGAGCGGGGCCGCCAGCAGGAGGGCCCAGCCGACGACCGACGCCACGGACGAGCCCGCGGCGGGGGTTGCGTCCTGGGCGGCCAGCGCGGGCGTCGCCGCGAGCGGGACCGTCGCCGCGCCAACAATCCAGCCCATGAGCGACGTGCCCGACCAGCTCCGCCGCATCGTCGAGCACACTCGCTCGGAGGTGGAGCGGGCCAAGGCGGAGACCTCGCTGGACGCGCTGAAGGACCGGGTGCGCCGGGCCGCCCCGCCCCGCAACTTCTTCGCCGCCGTCACCCGCAACGACGACCGCACCGCCGTCATCGCCGAGGTCAAGCGGCGCAGCCCCAGCGCCGGGCTCATCCGGCCCGAGTATGAGGGTGACGCTTTCCGCCCCGAGGACATCGCCCGACAGTACGAGGCGAACGGCGCCGCCGCGATCTCCTGCCTCACCGACGAGAAGTTCTTCGGGGGCCGCCTCGAACACCTCTCCCGCGTCAAGGCCGCCGTGGGCATCCCCGTCCTCCGCAAGGACTTCATCGTCGACCCGTACCAGGTGTGGGAGTCGCGGGCCGCCGGCGCCGACGCGGTCCTGCTCATCGCCGAGTGCCTCACCGAGAGCCAGCTCGTCGACATGCTGATCCTCGCCCAGCAGCTTCGGCTGACGGTGCTCCTGGAGACCCACGGCGTGGAGCAGCTCCTCCGCGTCCGCCCCTACGTCGGCTTCCCCCATGCCACCTACGCCCTGCTCGGCATCAACAACCGCGACCTGCGCACAATGTCCGTCGACCTGGCCCACACGCTGCGCCTGGTCGACATGGTCGACGACCGCTCCACCCTTGTCAGCGAGTCGGGCATCAAGACCCCCGCCGACCTGGCCCGCCTCCGGGCCGCGGGCGTCCGAATCGTCCTGGTCGGCGAGCACCTGATGCGGGCCGACGACCCGGGCAAGGCCCTCCGCGACCTGCTCACGCCGCCCCCGAACGGAACCTCGCCATGAACACGCCGCTGATGGTCCGCTCGCTCCTCGCCGCCGCCCTGGCGCTGGCCCCCGCCCCCGCCCTGGCCCAGGAGGACGCGCCCGGGAGCCCGCCCGAGACGCCGCCGGGTGCGTTGCCCGAGGTGCCGCGCCCCGCCTCCCCCGCCGGCGAGGTCCTCGTCAAGGCCTCCGAGTCCATCCGCGGGATCAACTCGATCACCTTCGACGTGTCGATGCGGGGGGAGGGGCTCCTGGCCACCTACGCCCCGATCCTGCAGGCCCGCGTGGTCGCCGTCCGCTCGCCGACCAACCCGCAGACCTGGCTCATCCGCATCAGCGGCTCGGGCAAGCTGGCGCCGGACAAGCCCGAGGGCGCCTTCGACGCCGGCTTCCAGGAGCACTTCATCGAGTGGGTCGAGCCCGCCGAACGCAAGCTCTTGCGCCGAGCCCCGCGCCCCCAGCCCCGCAGCGAGACCCTCCGCCACGCCCAGCATCTCCGCATGGACTGGATCTTCGCCCCGGTCGCCTTCTCCAAGGAACTGGGCGTCGCCGTCAACGGCAAACTCCTCGACGACGCCGAGGTCGACGGCGAGCTCTGCCGCGTCGTCGAGGTCGCCACCCTGGGCCCCAGCGGCGGGACGCGCCGCGTCTACGTCGGCCTCGAGGACGGGCTCGTCCGCCGATACGACCAGATCGTCAGCGGGCAGCTCGACGGCCGCACCGTCTTCCAGTTGAGCGGCGTCGACGCGTTCAACCCCATCGATCCCTCCGAGACCCGCGTGCCCGTCCCCGCGGGCTTCGAGGCGGAGGCCGAGCCGGCCCCGCCCGGGCCCACCACCCCTGTCGCGGCAACCCCGGACGCCACCGCCCCGACCGTGACCGCCGCCCCGCCGCCCCCGCCCCCCGCCCCGAAGTACGCGGTGCCTTTCGAGCTCAGGACCGCCGCCGGAGAGACCGTCACGCTCGACTCGCTGCGAGGCCGACCCGCGGTCCTCTTCTTCTGGGGCACCTGGAGCCTCCCCTCGCAGGACGCCGTCCCCGCCCTCGCCGCCCTGCGCGCCAGGCACGACCCGGCCCAGCTCGCGATCGTCGCCCTCGCCGTCCGCGAGCGGGTCCCCGCCGCCGCCGCCGACTTCCTCCAGCGCGAGAACGCCGGCTTCTCGACGCTGCTCCACGCCGACGCAACCGCCGCGGCGTACGACGTCCGCGCCTACCCCACCCTCCTCCTCCTCAGCCCCGAGGGCCAGATCCTCTACACCGTCGAGGGGTTCCCCAGCGGCGCCACGCTCGACGAACTCGCCGACAAGGTCAACGCCGCCCTCAAGCCCGCCGCCGGCTCGGCGTGACCCTCAGCGCACGCCCGACACGGGCCCCGCGGCGTCCAGCAGCGCGCGCCGAAGTGCCGCCAGCCGTTCCTGCCCGCGCGCCTGCGACCCGTCGCTCGACGCCGACAGCGCCGCCGCCTCCTCCGCGATCAGGCACACCCGCGCCACCTCCACGCGCCATCGCCCCATCCACGCCCCCGGGCCCATCGCCGGGCCCGAGAGCTCCGCCAGGGCCGCGTCCACCGGGTCCGCCGCGGGCGTGACCCGCGCCGCCCACGCGCGGGCCAGGGCCCCGGCCAGCAGCCCCGCCGAGTGCTCGGTTTCCAGCGCGTCCAGGCGGCGCGACAGGTCCACCGCGTTGGCGCGCGCGCCCTCGGCGCACGCCGCCGCGACCCGACCCTCCAGGTCGCCGCCCACCCAGCGCCACGCCTCGGGCCCGCACTCCCACCCGGGCCACTCGTTGAGCCGTTCGCCGCCCGCGATCCACGCCGCGGCGTCCAGCGCCAGCGGAACGACGCGGGCCAGCGCGCGCAGGCGTGCCTCCGCCGCCGCGGGGGGCGCCGCCCCGGCCTCGGTCGTCCCCTTCAGCCACGCCGCGCGTTCGGCGTCCAGGCGGTCCAGCAGCGCGCGCACGTGCCCGCCCGTCGCCCGCTCCAGCCCCGGAACCGCCTCGCCCGCGTGCGCCCGCAGCGCGTCCTCGCCCGGGATCGACCAGAACCCGACGGCGGCGGCGACCAGCGCGCGCCGCTCGCCCTGGGCCGCGTCGCGCTTCGCGGGCGTCGCGACGTCCCGCTGGATCGCCACGAGCCTGCGCGCCAGGGCGCGGAAGGGCTCGGCGACCCTCGCCTCCACGCCGGGCCTGGCCACGGGCCCCTCGCGGATCAGGTCGGCCAGCGCCCGCAGTTGATCCAGCTCGTCCCAGCGCGCCCCGTGGTTGTTGAGCGCGCTGAGGACCCCGGGGTCGGACATGGCGCCGGGCCTGGTGAGGATCTCCGTCGCGGCCCGCACCACGGCGAGCGCCGACTCCCGCGTCGAGAGCCCGACCTCGCGGAAGGGCTGGCGCAGCTCCCGCACCAGCCCGCGCTCCACCGCGGGGTCGAACGCGCGCGAGGCCGACGCCACCGCCGACTCGGCGTCCCGCAGACGCGCGTCCGTCTCCGGGCCCGACAGGTCCAGTTCGAGCAGGGCTTCGACGAGGCGCCGGCTCTCGCTCGGGTTGCGGAGGGTGGGCAGGCCCGACGTCAATCGTCCCAGGGCGGCCAGGCGCGCCAGGGTCGCGGCGGCCCGCGCGTCGCCGCCACTGACGCCGGGGATGACCGACTCCAGCCCGTCGCGCCAGGGCTTGAGCCTCGCCGCGGGCGCCAGGCGCCGGCGCGGGTCGAGCAGGCCCAGGGTCTGGGCCAGGTCGGCGCGGAGCGCTTCGGCCTCGCGCCCCCACGCCCGCGTCGCCCGCCTGACCTGCCACTCGGTCTCCATCGCGCCGACCGCCGCGACCGACCCCTCCGAGAGTGCGGCGGCCCCCGCCAGGTCGACCAGGGCGGTACCGGGCGTGCTCGTGGGCACGTCGGCGTCGATCCACCCCGCGCCCAGCCCCGCCGCGGGCCGAACCTCGGCGAAGAGACGCTGGAGCGCGCGCTCGACGTCGGCGGTGGTCCCTCCCGAGGCGAGCAGGGCCGCGGCTGACTCCAGCGCCGCCGCGTCGCGGACCTCCAGAAGGGCGCGATCGAGGTGGGCCCGATGGCGGGCGATGGTCAGCCCGAGGAGGGCGGCCTGGGTGGCGTCGGGATCGCGGAGCGCGTCCGGGGCCTCGCCCCGGGCCATGAGCGCCAGCGCCAGCCGGCGGAGGGCCTGGGATGCCGCGCCCGCCGGGCCGGGCTCGGCACGCCGAAGCTCCTGCTCCACGACCCGGCGGTGGGCGACCATGGCCAGTTCCAGGCGAGGCGGGGGTTCCGGTGGCCCGCCCAGATTGAGCGTTTGGGCGGGGGCGGCCGCCGCCAGCAGCAGGGACAGGGCCGCGCTACGCCAGGGCCTGGGCATAGACCTCCTCCAATCGGGCGACCATGCGTTCGGCGCTGAACAGGTCGCGGCACATCCGGCGCCCGCGCTCGCCCATGGCGCGGCGCGCGCCCGGGTCGGCGAACATCCGAACGACCGCCTCGCGGAGCGCGGCGACATCGCCCGGGCGCACCAGGCGGCCCGTCACGCCCTCGATGCACGCCTCGCGCGTGCCGTCGACGTCGTAGGCCACCACCGGCACGGCGCACAGGAGCGCCTGGGGCACGGTCCGCGGCAGGCCCTCGCGGTAACTGGGGTGGACCAGCAGGTCCATGGCGCGGACGAGCCCCGGCACTCGATCCTGCGGCACCAGCCCGGTCGTCAGCACGCGCCCCTCCAGCCCCATCGACCGGACGCGGGCCATGAGGCGCTCGCGCCACCAGCCGTCGCCCACCCAGAGCAGCCGCCACGTCGGCTCGGCGCGGATTCGATCGCCCAGGGCGTCGAGCAGGTCGTCGTGCCCCTTGTGCTGCGCCAGCCGCGCCACCGTGCCGATCACGAAGTGCGACGGTTCCAGTCCGAGCCCGCCCCGAACCTCCTCGCGCGACTGCCCCGCCGCCGGCTCCAGGTACGTCTGGACCTCCATCCCCGAGTGCACCGTGAGGTACTGCCCGGGCCTCCCGATGCCGCGGGACAGGAACAGGCCCGTCATGGCGTCGGCGACGCTGAGGATGCGGTGGCACCGGCGCGCCGCGAGCCGCTCGGAGCGCTCATACCCCAGGTTCACCAGGCGCGTCCCAAGGCGACGGAGCGCGCCACCCTCGGCGGGCATGAAGGGCGGGCCGTGGATGGTGTGCACCACCGCCCGGGCCCGCCCCCACGCCGCCATCCGACCCAGGATCCCGGCCTTGCTCGAGTGCGTGTGCACGACGTCGAAACCCAGCCGCATCAGCGGCTTGAGCTCGCGGTGGAAGCACACGTGATCCGCCCACGGGCGCACCGGTCGGACCAGGTGCCTGAGCACGTGGATGGCGATGGGCGTGACAGGCTGTCCCTCGGGGCGCACGGTCGCCGCCCCGCCCACGGGGCGCACGCGCTCGCCCCCGGCGGCGCACCGCGCGTTGAACGCCTCGGCGCGGGCGAGCAGCGACCCCTCGGGGCCGTAGATGGGCCCGAAGCCCAGGTGGACCTCGTGCCCCAGGCGGGCCTGCCCCTCGCACGACAGGACGGTGTTCTCCTGCGAGCCGCCGAGGATCAGGCGCGTTGACAGGTGCAGGATCCGCATCCAGCCCCGAGGATACGCGACGACGATCGAACGCCCCTCCCGGACCCATCGGAAGAGCGCGGCCGGGTCGCCGGAGGAGCGCGAAGACCCCTCTGGAATCCCGGATCGACCTCCGCGCCTCTCCGCGTTCTTCCCCCGTCAGTAGCGCACCCACTCCAGGCACAGGCCCTCGGGCCCGAGCGTGGGGCCCGCGGCGGCCCGCTCCCTGCCCGCGATGATCGCCGGCACCCCCTCCGCCCGCGTGCGCCCCCGCCCCACCTCCACCAGCGTCCCCGCGATGATCCGCACCATGTTGTAGAGGAAGCCCGTGCCCGCCACGTCCAGGCGCACGCGACGCCCGCCCTCGCGCTCCCCCAGGTCCGTCACGGCGCACGAGAGGATCGTGCGCACGGTGGTCAGGCGACCGTGACCCGCCGCGGCGAAGGCGACGAAGTCGTGCTCGCCCACCAGGTGCCGGGCCGCACGGTTCATCGCCTCCACGTCGAGCCGCTCCCACACCAGCGTGACGGATCGGCGGTCGAAGACCGGGCGCACCCCCAGCGACCCCTCGCCCGTCTCCAGCGCGTGGATGGTGTAGCTGTACGCCTTGGACGTGCAGTCGCCTACGGGGTCGAAGGCGTCGACGCCCGGCGGGCGGGTCACGTCCTCGACGCCGACGACGCACACGTCGGGCGGCAGCTTGCCGTTGATCGCCCGCGCCAGGCGCTCCGTCCCGCGTTCGCTGGGCCACCCCGTCCCCTCCGCCGCGTCGCCCGAGCAGGTGAACGCCGCGACCTGCCCGCGGGCGTGCACGCCCGCGTCGGTGCGGCTGGCGCCCTTGACCACCACCGGCTCACGCACGACCCGCGCAACGACGCGCCGCAGCACGCCCTGCACCGTCCGCAGCTCGCCCGGGCCGGCCTCGGAGGCGTCGGGCTCGTCGGGTCCCTGCCCCGTGACCTGCCGCTGCCAGCCGCAGAAGTCCGTCCCGTCGTAGGCGATGGTGAGCTTGTACCGCGGCACGGGTTGAGGGTACGCGCGGCGTCAGTCTTCGCCCGCGTCGCGGGCCTCGTTGCGCACGCGCTTGACGCCCGCGGCGCGATCGCTCCACTCCCGCGACTTCTTGCGCAGCCTGAGCCACACCGTCAGGGCCGAGACCGCGACGATCGCCGCCAGCAGCAGCCCGATCGCCAGCACGATGCCCAGGAGGATCTTCAGGGTCGCCGACTCCGCCCGCTACTTGCCCGGCACGCCCTCGGGCGATGGGAAGAGGAACCGCAGGGCCTCGGGCAGCCGCCGGGCCCACGCCGACTCGTCGTGCCGGTCCTGATCACCCACCACCAGCCGCACGCGCGAGGCATCCACGCCCGACGCCGTGACCTGGGCGTGCAGGTCGCGCACGGCCTGCACGAGGGCCTGGTTGCGATCCGTGGCGTCGGGCTCGAACTCGCGCCCGCCCACGCCCAGGAACAGCCTGCCCGGCCAACTCGTCAACCCCGACTGCCACGTCTTCCACGCCGCCGCGTCCCCCGCCGTCAGCGGCAGGCTCTCGACCAGGGCCAGCCCGAAGATGTCCGGGCGGCGCGTCGCGGCGTGGAGCGCGATGGCCCCGCCCAGCGACGCCCCGCCGATCGCCGTGCGCTCCGGACGCGGGTCGGTGCGGAACGCCCGCTCGACCCGCGGCTTGACCTGCGTCACGAGCCACTCCACGAAGCGGTCGCCCGCGGGCGTCACGCCCTCCAGCGCCGGCGCCGGCAGATACTCCTCCATCCGCGACGCCCCCAGGCTCGGCACCGCCACGATCAGGAACGGCTCGCACTGCCCGCCCGTGATCAGCCCCCGCGCCGTCTCGTCAGCCCCCCACTCCGCCGGGATCTTCGAGTGCTTCTGGAAGACGTTCTGACCGTCCATCAGGTACAGCACCGGGTAGACCTTGCCCGCGTACGCCGGGTCCTCGTACCCCGGCGGCAGCCACACGAGCACGTCGCGCGTCGCCCCCGACGCCGACCCGGCCCCGCCCGAGACCTGAAGCCGCTTCACCGTCCCCGTCGCCTTGATCGGGCCGTAGACCGGGTCCTCCACCGCCCCCGCGCTGGGGCGCTCGTCCGACCAGCGCTCGATCGCCAGCTCGATCCGCGGCGGCTCGCCCGGCTGGAGCATCGACACGTCCACTTCGGGCAGCGAGCGGTTCTCGATGTCCGACAGGTCCGCCGACACCTCGCACCTGTCCCACGACCCCCGCGTGAACTTGAACTGCACCTGCTCCGTCCCCGCCGGCACTCTCAAGTGCAGTTGCCAGCGCATGTCCGAGCGCGAGCCCAGCTTGAAGCGGTTGTCGCGCGGGTTCCAGGCGCTCAGCGACGAGGCGAAGTAGATGGGCTCGTCGGCGTTGCTCCTGCCCGACTTGTCCAGCACGATCAGGACGACGCCCTGCTCCAGCGTCTCGGGGCGGACCACCCGCGGGCCCATGGCCGCGGCCCCCGCCGCGCGCCGAGCATCCTCCACGCGGGCCGCCGCCGCCCGTTCCCGCTCGGCCTCGGCCCGCTGGTCCGTGACGCCGGACATCACGTACAGCAGCCCCGCCACCACCAACACCGGCATCGCCAGCAGCACCGTCAGTATCAAGCTCTGCCTGCGCGTCGCCATGCCCCACCTCCGCCGAGTGGCACAGGCGCCCCGCCTGTGCTCCTTCCACGCGACCTCCGCATCGACTATAAGCACCCGCGCTCCGCCCAATCCCGGCGCACGCCCCCGCGCGCCGGCCCGGCCCCGCGGGGGCCGCGGAACGGAGCCGCGGGTGAAGCGACGCGCAGCGTCGCGCAGCCCGTGGAAGCGTTCTCCCGCATGCTCTTCCCGCCCCGGCCGGGACGGAGGCATGATCCGCTCGCCGCGCCGGCGCCCTCCTTCGCCCCTCCGGGGCGAGGAACACGACCGCGAGCGCACCACGGGTTGCGCTCGCGGACTCGCTCCACCCGCGGCTCCATCCCGGGCGGCCCTTCGGGCCTGCAACAGAGGGCCTCAACAGCACACTCCGTCCCGATCTTCAGCCCGCCCCGGTCGCTCGCAACCGCCCTGCGGCAAGCAGCGTCCCTGGTCGACCCGCTACTTCCCCCCCGCCTTGGCGTAGCGCTCCGACGCCGCGCCCCAGTTCACGACGTTCCACCACGCCGAGAGGTAGTCCGCGCGCCGGTTCTGGTACTTGAGGTAGTACGCGTGCTCCCACACGTCGCAGCCGAGGATGGGAGTGCCCTCGCATCCCGCGATCGATCGGCCCATCAGCGGGTTGTCCTGGTTCGGCGTGCTCACGACCTCCAGCTTCCCGGCGTTGAGCACCAGCCACGCCCAGCCCGAGCCGAAGCGCCCGAGCCCGGCGCCCTGGAACTTCTCCTTGAAGCTCTCGAAGGAGCCGAACGCGGTGTTGATGGCGTTGGCGAGCGCTCCCGTCGGCGCCCCGCCGCCGCCCTTCCCCGCCGGGGCCATGAGCGCCCAGAACATGGAGTGGTTGACGTGCCCGCCCAGGTTGTTGCGCACGGCCCCGCGCTTGTCCTCGGGCACCTCGGCGAGCTTCCTGATCACGTCGGCGGGATCCTGCGCGGCGAACGCATTCCCTTCAAGGGCCTTGTTGGCGTTGTCCACATACGCCTTGTGGTGCTTGCCGTGGTGGATCTGCATGGTCGCCGCGTCGATGTGCGGCTCCAGGGCCTCGGGGGCGTAGGGCAGTTGGGGGAGAGTGAATGGCATGGATCGCTCCTTTCGTGGACCCTGTGGGATTGTGGATCGTCCGTGGACAACCGCCCCGACTCCGGTAGCCATACATATACCAAACGCATCGGTCCGTCCCGCCGGGGCGGGCGTCGGATCGGGGAGGACTCCGCGGGCCCGGTGAGCCTAACTTCTTCCCCCGCCGGGGTCAACGGATCCCCCGCGAAGATGGGGATTTGTGCGGGTTGTTGGTTCTGGGACGCCCTCAGATTGTGGGGAACCCCGTCTTTCGGCGGTGCGGGGGCCGGTGGCGGTTGTGTTGCCGATGGGGGCGCGGTAGACTGGAGGCCGTCCGGGAGGGGAAACAAATCGGCCGCCGAGCCGTAAGAGGAGACGTGGAAGGGCCAGGACGGCTGGCGGGTATCCGGACCCGTCGTTCACGGTCTGTTCGCGAGCCAGGGGCACGGAGTGCCCGGTGAGCGGTGGGCCGCCGGCTTGGGCCCGCGGGAGGCTCGGCGACCTTCGGAGTGAGGGAGTCGAGGGGTGGGGTGTCCGGCTTGCCGGGAACGGCGAGTTCGGGGAATTGCTGGCTGCGATCGGCGGGACAAGGGAGCCCGGCGTCGCGGGAAGCGCAACGGGCGGGCCGGGTGGGCCCGCCCGAAATCGGACGGCTCCAGGACGAGCCGGGAAACGGTCATGTCAGCAGTGCTTTCGAAGAAACCACTGAGTCCGCTGGAGCAGGCCCGCCGCCGTCATCAGACGGGCGTGAGCGGAGCGCCCGCGGTGGCGCCCGTGACGCGGGACAAGGCGGCGACGGCGCCGTCGAAGCCCGCGGTGACGCGTCGGCTGAGCCAGGAGGACGAGCGTCTCCTGAACCAGATCCTGTCGTACGAGCAGGACTTCATCGACAGCCCGGCGTTCTACGAGAAGGACGCGGAGGTGAAGATCTACGACGAGGCGCCGCCGATCCCGCTGCCGGACACGAGCTGGTACCACCCGGTGATGGACGACCTGTCGAGCGCGCGGACGCGGACGGTGAAGAGCGCGCAGCAGGTGATCCTGACGGGGGCGCAGGAGAAGGTGCTGTTCCACAAGTTCAACTACGCGCGGTACCGCGTGTGGAAGCTGCAGCAGGAGGTGTGGGGGGCGCCGAGCCGCAAGCCCGAGGAGCCCCAGGCCGCCGAGATCCTGCGCTGGTACCGCGTGGCGGACCAGGTGCGGGAGCAGATCGCGGAGACGAACCTGGCGCTGGTGCTGGCGATGGCCAAGCGCACGCGGATGAGCGAGGTGGACTTTGCCGACCTGGTGAGCGAGGGGAACATGGCCCTGCTCCGGGCGGTCGACAAGTTCGACGCGGGCCGCGGGTACAAGTTCAGCACGTACGCCTGCCGGGCGATCCTCAAGGCCTTCAGCCGCCAGGGGATGAAGCTGAGCAAGTACCGGCAGCGGTTCCCCACGGACTTTGACCCCAAGCTGGAGCGTTCCAACTTCCTGGAGACCAAGCGGGCCGGGTTCGAGAAGGACGCGGCGGACGAGGTCAAGCGGATCGTGCTCGAGAACCGGGCCGACCTGTCGGATGTCGAGCGGACGGTGATCGAGCACCGCTTCGGGCTGGAGGCGGGCGAGATCGAGAAGCCCATGACGCTCGAGCAGGTGGGGCAGATCATCGGGGTGACCAAGGAGCGGGTGCGTCAGATCCAGAACAAGGCGATGGAGAAGATCCGCACGGTTCTGGAGCAGCAGTTCCTGGGCACGCGGAACGAGCAGGAAGGGGCCGAGGGCCAACCCGGCGAGGGCGGGAACACCTCCGACCCGCTGTCCATGCTCGGGCAGCCGCCGACGGTTGAGACCAAGCCGCCCCAGCGCGACGTGACGGTCAACTGAGGACGGCATGGATTGCGAGTGAGCGCCGGCCGGGCCCGCGCCCGGCGCAGAGGCACGCTACGGCACGGGCGGGACCAGGGCGTCGAGTTCCTGCGCCCACCGCGCGACCTCTTCGTCGGCCTTCCAGCGCTCTGCCACCGCCAGTTGCCGGAACTTCGCCAGCGCCGCCCGGGCCTCGGCCTCGTGCCCGAGCCTCCAGTGCGCCATGGCGATGAAGGCGATGTCGCTGGGCTGGGGGCCGTCCTCGCCCTTGGCGTTGATGGCGTCGGAGCGCGTGAGGGTGTCGAGGGCTTCCCTGAACTCGCCGGCGCGGTAGAGGGCCACGCCCAGCGTGTTGATGTAGAAGCCCTCCTCGGGGGCGAGTTCGACCGCCCGGCGCGCGTCCGCCACGGCCCTGGCCGCGGCCTCGGGCGTCACCGGCGCAAAGCGCACGGCGTACCACGCCGCGGTATTGAGCGTCTCGGCCTCAGCGGCGCGGGCTTCGGCGGCGCCACTTTGCTCGTCGATCACCGTGAACAACGCCGCCTGCGCAGCGGTGCATTCCGCTGGTGAGAGCGAAGCGTCGGAGGCGAACGCGGCGGCCAGGCCTTCGGGTGACGCTCCGCCTCTCAGACGGGCCTGAACGATCGGCCCCATCTTGGCCGCCGCGGCCCGGGCACGGTCGGTGGCCGGGAACCGCTCGCGGTAGGGCACGCTCTCCCACACCCGCGCGGTCTTGTCCCACGACGCGGTCACGATCCGCGTGCCGTCCGGGCTGAACGCGGCGGAGGTCACGTCCTCCGCGTGCCCCTTGAGCTCGGCGAGGCTCGCGCCGGTGGTCGCGTCCCACACCCGCGCAGTCTGGTCGCCCGACGCGGTCACGATCCGCGTGCCGTCCGGGCTGAACGCGGCGGAGGTCACGTCCTCCGTGTGCCCCCTGAGCTCGGCGAGGCTCGCACCGGTCGCCGCGTCCCAGACCCGCGCGGTGTCGTCCCCCGACGCGGTCACGATCCGCGTGCCGTCCGGGCTGAACGCGGCGGAGGTCACCCACTCCGTGTGCCCTTTGAGCTCTGCGAGGCTCGCGCCGGTCGCCGCGTCCCACACCCGCGCGGTCTGGTCGCCCGAAGCGGTCACGATCCGCGTGCCGTCCGGGCTGAACGCGGCGGAGGTCAACCCCCTCGTGTGCCCCTTGAGCTCGGCGAGGCTCGCACCGGGGGTCGCGTCCCACACCCGCGCGGTGTCGTCCCCCCATGCCGTCACGATCCGCGTCCCGTCCGGGCTGAACGCGGCGGAGGTCATGTCCGCCGTGTGCCCCTTGAGTTCGGCGAGGCTCTTGCCGGTCGCCGCATCCCACACCCGGGCGGTGTCGTCACTCGACGCGGTCACGATCCGCGTGCCGTCGGGGCTGAACGCGGCGGAGGTCACGTACTTCGTGTGCCCCTTGAGTTCGGCGAGGCTCGCGCCGCTGGTCGCGTCCCACACCCGCGCGGTGTCGTCCCCCCACGCCGTCACGATCCGCGACCCGTCCGGGCTGAACGCGGCGGAGGTCACGTATTCCGTGTGCCCCTTGAGCTCGGCGAGGCTCGCGCCGCTGGTCGCGTCCCACACCCGCGCGGTGT